>VTLG01010464.1_pt1 | contig 36972 bp, 52 predicted proteins | sample 4694571 | NCBI WGS metagenome assembly VTLG01 (sample SAMN12604809, study PRJNA352737) | marine metagenome | biome: ENVO:00000447; feature: ENVO:00000209|ENVO:00000569|ENVO:01000036; material: ENVO:00002151; isolation source: viral sequences binned using virsorter ...
CTTTATATGTCGTAGGCTCAGTCGCAGTAATGTGGATGATTTATACGATGGTACATGATGTAAAAGCCGATCAGGTTTTACTGGAGTACCAGGTGGGTAAACTCCAAGAGATACTAAATGTTCATACGGAGAAGCTGGAATTGCTGGTTGCTTCCAGTTATGAACTTCATACTAAAGTCGATACAATAATGAAAGGTACAGAATGATTGGACTGCTAGCCCCAGTTATCGGTGGGGCCGTTAAAACAATGTGTATGAGTATGCTCAGTGAAAAGCTACTCCAACAGGTTATACTGATCCTGCTCCGACGGCTGGTAGCATCCACCAAAAATAAGGTTGATGATCAAATCCTAGCGGCCTACGAAAAGAGCATCAATGAGTAATAGCACCAAAAGGGTACTATATTTACTCGCAGACATTTTGGTAAAGTTGTTATAGGAGGGATCGCAATGTATATAACACGGAACTTCACTACTAACGAGATGGCGTGTGGCTGTTGTGGAAAGTCCGATATGGATGATGAGTTTATGCGTGTTCTCCAAAGTATCAGGGATGAGATGCAAAGACCTTTAAAGATAACTTCAGGGTTTAGATGCGAAAAACATAATTCAAAAGTTTCTTCAACTGGAAAGACCGGTCCCCATACTTTTGCCAAGGCGGCGGATATTTTAATATCTGGTGCAGATGCAATGAGACTTTTTGCAGTTGCACAAAAACATGGCGTTAGTGGGGTAGGCATGAGTCAAAGAGGTGATCATGCAAAGAGGTTTGTTCACCTGGATATACTATCCCCAGATGAAGGACCAAGACCAACTGTATGGACTTATTGAAATGGAAATATTGCTTGAACTTGAGTGTGGCTTGGATGTTGACTTTAAGCCTGATTGGGTGTCAATCGAAAACCACTCCGACCATTCACAAGTACAATGGAAACTTCAAGACGATGCAGATACGCAACATTTGGATGCTGTGTTCATTGAGTTTCCGACAGAAGAATCCCTTCCTAAGTCAAGAAATTATTTGGAAGGCTTGCGATTGTTACAGCGACACAATCCGTGAAGAACTTAGTCCAGAAGAAGTTGAAGGATCAGAAAAATTAAAGATTGACTTAACAAGGGTGCTAACTGAGAGATGTAACCCAAAGATTGCACCTATAAACCCTACTTAACTGATATTAATGCCTTTACTACCTATAAAACTCCCACCAGGCTTCTTCAGAAATGCAACACAATACCAGGCAAAAAACAGATGGTTTGATGGTAATCTTGTAAGATTCTCTGAGGGTCGGTTAAGACCAATTGGTGGCTGGCAGAGATTAGCAGATTCCCCACAAATAGTTAAGAAAGGTGCAGTAAGAGAAGTTACTATCACAACTGCAGGAGCAGGATATACTGCCGGAAATTTAACTGCAACAGGTGGTGGAGGTAGTGGTTTTGCTGGCACATTTACTGTGAATGGTTCTGGTGCAGTTGCAACATTAACAATCACTAATTATGGATCTGGCTATACATCAGTTCCAACTATAAATCTTTCAACAACTAATGGTGGCGGGGATGCAGATGCAGTCTTAACTGCAACAATACATTCTGGAGTTGATCCAATTCGGGGGTTACATTCATGGAGATTAAGTACAGGTGCAAGATATTTAGCAGTAGGTACTGTCCAATCTTTAAGATTATGGGATGGATCGCAAAGTGCTGGTACAAACGCCCCAATTTACGATATAACCCCGGCAACAGTTCCAACTGGAAATATAAAATTTACAGATCAAGATGATTTCTTGATCCCAGGTCTTGGATATGGTGCCCTTGAATATGGTGGGAATGGTTCAACAGCAGGTGGTGATACTTATGGAACACCAAGATTTCCTGCCGTTGATCCATCAGTTACAGACCCAGATGCTTTTAGGGATAATTTTGCAAGTGTCTGGTCGATGGATAACTTTGGGGATGATCTTATTGCGTGCCACTCTGGTGAAGGAACTATTTGGTATTGGGATATTTCAGGAGTATCATTCAATAATGGGAATCAAACTGCAACAGCCGTAGTTCCTTTGAAAGATATAAATGGCAATGATGGGAACTGCCCTGTAAATAATGTAGGCGTTTTAGTAACACCAGAACGCCACATCATGGTCCTTGGTGCAGGTGGCCAACAACGTAAGATTGCATGGGGAAGTGCGGAATCTCTCACAACTTTTGGACCTACTCTCACAAATACTGCCGGAGATATTGAACTATCAACTAAAGGTCGAATTGTTGGTGGTTTTAAAACTCGATACGGAGTGCTGATTTTCACCACCTCAGATGTATGGAAAACCAATTATTTAGGACCACCGTATGTGTATGGAATTGAAAGGTTGACTGAGGGAGGTGGTCCAGTTGGCATGAAATGTATTGCTGGTTCCGCAGACTTTGTTGCATGGATGTCAAGAGGTAGATTCTGGTCATTTACAGGTGGTTACATCAAGGAGTTAAGTTGCGATGTTGCAGATTTCGTGTTCTCAGATATAAATCTTGATGTAGAAGGATTGATTTGTGCAGGTCATAATCCTGAGTTTGGTGAGATCACCTGGTTCTATCCAAAAGAAGGAGATTCAGTCTGCACACGTTATGTAACTTATTCGTATCGTGAACAGCATTGGGTTACTGGTGAACTGGAACGAACAGCATTAGAATCTTCAGATGCACTAGGTTATCCTGTGTGGGCTGGTGCAGATGGTTACTTGTATCGGCATGAAATGGATCCTGATACTACAAGTACACCTATTCCAAGAGATGTTACTGTTACTGCTCCAACCACCAATTCTGAACTTTCAGGAGTAACAAACAGAGTAGTTGCAAAAGGGGTTAATTTAACCAAACATCCAAATGTCGCAAGTGAAGCCCATTTATGCTATGCAGAGTCAGGAGCAATAGAAATAGGAACAGGAGATAATCTGTATTCAGTAAAACAAATTATTTCTGATTCTGATGCCGGGGCAAATGGTCTGCGTCTTAAAGTTACTGTTGCAGATACTCCAGATGATTCAAATCCTCTTGTGAAAGGGCCATATACATTAGAAGCAGATGGATACACAGACACAAGATTTATAGGACGTCAGGCATTATTGAGAGTAGAAAGCCCTTTTGATCAAGAATGGCGTTTTGGGGAACTTAGGTTTGACGCAACTGCGGCAGGTAAAAGATGAAAACACAGAAACCGCTTCCTAATCCACCAGATGAGTATGATAAAAAATATATGTTTGACTTAGCTTCACTCGTAATTGATGAAGAAAGCACAACATTAAAAGTGGATCGGGATAACGTAATAACAACAGGATCAATAATTTTCAAGGATGAAGGGAACAATAACTTCTACAGATTAAAAGTAAATAATGGCTCGCTTTCAATCGTACAAGTTACAACAGTAGGGAATCTACCAGTTACATCAACAAATCCGTATGTATGAAACATACTCTGGTTGCTCCAGAAGATATTGACACAATTTGGGATGATGTTGAAGGACTAATTAAAAAAGCTAGTGATGACTTACTCAATTACATTGACATATATAAACTTCTTAGAGAAGGTACTTTTCTCCTTTGGATTATTACTGATGATAATAATGCTATCGTTACTGCTATGACATTAATGTTTCAGAAATATCCACGAGACACTTCATTAAGAATAGTAACTTGTGGTGGTGAAAAAATGAAAGAATGGTTAAATGAGTTTCTTGAGAAAATCGAAGTATTTGCAAAAGATCGTGGTTGCTCATACATTGATATTGATGGCCGATCCGGATGGTCTAAAGTGTTGAAGGACTATAAAGTTGAATACTACACATTAAGGAAAAAGATATGAAAGAACATATACAAATACTGGATAGATTACGACCAGAAGAAGCAAGATTTGCTTTCGATCCCGTTAACCGCAATCTCTGCTTTGGCGGTGGAGGTGGAGGTATTGGAGGCGCAATAAGCGGAGCAGTTAGTGGTATTACTGGTATGTTAGGAGGAGGAGGCGGAGGAGCACCTCAACCTGGTGTCTCACAATCCCAACTGGATCCTGAAACAAGAAAGATGAAGCAAAAAGTCTTTGATAAGACATCCGAAATAATGGATCGTGGCTATCAAGGCTACACTGGTGATAGATTTGCAGGTCAGTCTCAAGACACACAACAAGCATTCAAGGATATTCGTGGGATGCAGGGTCGTGGACAGGATGCTTTTTCACGGGCAGGTCAAGTTGGTCAAGATGTATCTGGATATTCTGCCGATCAAGTTGGTCAACAGTCATTTCTCCAAGGTCCTAGTGTAGGTGAGTATATGTCTCCACACACAAAGAATGTCATTGAAGCGGCCCAACAAATGGGTCAGGAGAATATACAGAAGAACCTCCAGAATCAATATGCCCAGAATATTGGTGCATTAGGTGGAGGTGCAGGATCAAGAGCCGCACTTGAGAATGCAACTGTACGATTAGAAGGAATGAAAAATATTGATCGTGCAACTCAAGATTTACTTGAAAAGTCGTTTGGACAAGCATCGCAACAGAAACGTCAAGACATGACAATGGATCAGCAACGTCAACTTGCTAATCAACAGGCAGGTATGCAATCTCAAGATATTAGACTCAGAGGTGCCCAAGCAGATATGGCAGGAGCAGAAGCAGGTAGACGAGCAGGATATCAAGATGCACAAATGCTTTCACAAGCAGGAGCCCAACAAGAAGGGTATGATCAAAGACAAAAAGATTTTGATTATGACCAATTTATAGAAGAAAGAGATTGGGATAAGAATCAAGCAATGTTTGCAAGTAACGTCTTAGGAGGTGCTCCAACTGGATCAACAACAACAACAACGCAACCAGGTGGTCAGTCTAAGAAAGGCGGACTTGGGGGTGCAATCATGGGTGGTCTTGGAGGTTGGCTTCAATCTGGAGGCAGTCCTTGGGGTGCGGCCGCTGGTGCATTAGGTGGTCTTTCATAGGAGAACAAAATGGCACAAAAACAATCATGGAATAAAATGGGTGGACTTCTTGGAGGCGGTCCTAATCCCTATGGAGATTTTAATCGCAAAGATCGTATAGATTTTTCAGATGCACTTTTAACACCTGAAGAAAAGAAAAGGGTTGCACTAAAAGGACATTTTGTAGGTAATCCTGATGTAGCAAATATTATGAAAAAAGACAGGGAGAAAGATGCCGCTAAAATGGCAATGATAGATTCCCAAATGATGGAGAAAGGAGATGTTGGTGAAGCAGAAGGAAGATTATCGGCAGATGCCTTTCAGCGAACACAGGGAATTTATGGTGAAGATGAACTTGACCAGCGAGGTCCTACAGTAGATACTGAGGAATCCGCATTAGACAGGATTGGAGCAGAAAACAGAGGAAGAGCCGCATCAATGGCAGATTTTGATGATGAAGAAGGAGGAGGCTTTTGGAACGAAGCGTTAGGATTGTTACGACCAGATTCTATTGGGAAACCAGAAAAAAAGAAATATCGTGATGTTGACACAGAAGGTGATAATAGATACTTGAACAAACTTGCAAGGGAAGAGTTTGAAAGTGGAAGAGATAAAGGACAGCATCCCTTTGCAGATAGCCCATCATACACTAGAATAAAAGAGGACACTGAGGGTGAATCCGAACTGGATAGAATTGGCAGAGACAATATGTTAAATGCTATGGATGATCTTGGCCCTGACAAGATGGAGAAGCCTGGTGAAAGTATAGATCAATCATCATGGTTAAGTGATGCAGGAGACTGGCTATCAGAAAAGTTTTCTTCAGATGATAAAGAAGATGTAGAAGGTAGAAAAGCATTTGGTAAAGCATTGCTTGGTAAAGCAACAGGTGTCCCTGAACCAGGTGGAGGAGGACAAATGAGAATGGCAGAAGCAAGAACAACAGGAGGGAAAGTTGCATTTCCTGGGCTATTAAATAAACCACAACGACAACGAACACCCTATTTTATGCCGAAAGGACTTGTTTAGCAATGGCATATACACCTTTAGCAGAAGCAGAGAGTTTCGATCCTGAAAAGGAGAAAGAACTTTACGCCTCTTTATATCCTACTGCCGGAGTAGCAGTTAATCCTGAAACTGGGAATGCTGTTAATCCAGAACAACAGGGATTGCTGGAACAAAGTAGAGAAGCAGAAGAAGCAGAAGCAGAACAGCAACAAGCACGAAGTGCTGGTGGGATGTCTCCAGGTCTTGCTAGTGTTCTTGGTGCCGCAGGTTCGATGCTCAGAACATCAGGATGGCAATCACAACCACTATCTTATGCACAACGATTAGGGTATGCAATTCCTGCAGGGATGCAGGCATACTATCAGCAAGGCGCCTATAATCAAGAAGCAGAAAAAGCAGATCAAGAAGCACAAAAGTTGCAATTAGATGCAGATAATGCAAAAGAAAATAGGGAGGCTTTTCATCAGTATCTTGCAACAAGTGGATTAAGTTCTGGCTGGATTGATCTTTATACTGGCTGGTATGACACAAATCCAGATGGCACATGGACTAAACTACAAGCACATATCAAAGAAAAATTAAAAAAGAAAAAAGACCCAAAGTTTAGTTATCACTCAAGGGAAGAAATACAGGAGGATCCTGAATTAGCACATCTTAAAAAATTTCTCCCTGCTATGAAAGAAGGGCAATGGTTGAAAGAGGATAAAGAGTCTGGTGAACATAAGGTTGTTAATAAGAATCTTGAAAGTTTGTCTGATAAAGAACCTGCAAAGAAATGGTCAATGCCTTATGTTCTTGGAAATAATTGGGTACAAAGAAACTTAGAGGATGATAATGAAATAAGAAAAATAGGTGCAGTTGAAGATAAGGTTTCAGATTCCGATACAGTTGATATTTTAACGGGTACTCAATTAGTTGAAAAAAAATTAGCTAAAGAAGTTGGAAAGCCAGGTGCTTATTATAAAGTTACTTACAAATCAGATGGTACTATAAGGAATATAGAGGAGTTTCAAGAAGCCATTGTTGCTCATACTGACAAAGACTTAATTGGTCAATATGGTATTTCTACACCAGAAGCCACGAAACTTCTTACCGCTTTAGGTTTGCAGAAGCATCAAGACGCATCTTATTTACGTTCAACAACTGACAAGTGGGGTAATAGAACAATTACTCAATATGCTGAAAATGGTATGACCATTGCAGAAAATACAAAGTACGGGGAACAGTCCAGACAATATAATGATACTCTTGAACAAAGAAAGAAAGAATTTAATGCAAACTTTAGATTAGATAAACAAAAATTCGTTCAACAATTAGTTGCATTTGGTCATAAAAAGGGTTGGGATGATGCTATTAGACCTCTTAAAATGAAAGAGGCAGAATTAAGAATTAACCAGATGGAAAAAAATCTCGAAAAAGGTTTTAGTTATCATTCAGTAGATGATTTTCTTCTAACAGATCAAGGTAAAATTTGGACTAAAGATGAGTTATTGAAACATTTTCCTGACGTTAAATCAATAGAGGTTGATCCAGATGGTAAACTAAAATTCTTAGATGTCTCAGGGAATCCTAATAGAGAGAATAATCGTATCATTGACATTGTTGAAAAAGAAACAATTATTGGAGATGATGGCAAAAAAACAGAGGTTATGCTTTCTAATAAGTACATGATTGATAAAGATGGAAACCAAATTAAGAAGTTAGGTATGTCAGAAGTTCCTTTTGCTGACAGACCTGAAGTTATGAAAATGAACCTTGAGAGACAAAAAGAAGTTGAACAAAAGCAACGCATAATGCAACTAATATCAAACCTTGGTGATGTATTTGGTTATGATGCAAATCATTTAGTTGCGTTGAAACTTCAGGCAGACGCAAATCCAGATTCAACATTAGATGAATTACAGAAGATTTACAGACAAGAAAGAGACAAGGATAGTTCATTAGTAACAGGAGCCCAACTACTCAGAAGATTTTGTCCACAATCAAATGATACAGACAAGCAAGAATGTAAGTTAAATGGTAGAGGTAAGGGGTTTGATCAGGAAGGACTATACAGAAAGGTTGGAGATAGTTATGAATTGTTTGACCCAAGTTCAAAAACTTATGGCGATCAAAACTCTATCCGTAAGGACTGGAACTCTCTCACAAGAGATCAAATTATTGCCGCAAGAGGGTATAATGGAATTATGACTGGATTGAATCAGAATAATGGTCTTGGGGATATAATGGCAATAACTTCTTTTAGAATCATGTTTGAACCTAACTCTGTTGTCCGAGAGACTGAATTTGCAATTACTGCAAAAGCACAAGGTATGTTCAGTCAAGCAAAAGCCTTGCTGGATAGATTAAAAGAAGGTGATCTGTTAGGACCTGAAGGTAGAAAACAAATGAAAAAAATTGTTACAGACTATATGAAAGGTGCCGCAGAATATTTAAAACCTAAGTATCAACAATATTCAAGACTTGCAAAAGAACGTGGTTATGATGTCGAAACAATTATTCAGCATCCTTTTGCTCAATGGGGTGAGAAAGGACAGAAAAATAATTGGGCCGCTGAATGGGTTCAAAACAGAGGTACAGGATTTACTCCATATACAAGACCAACAGATGCACCACCACCTCCCGGACAAGGAAAATCCAAAGTATCTGATGAAGATTATGATGCTTACATAAAGAAATTTCAAAAGACTAACTCTTAAATAGAAATGTCTGAATTAGATAAATCACAACAAAAACTAGCAGATTTAACTGCAACATATTATGAAATCTTAAATGATCCGGAAGGCGGGCCAGATATGGCAACCAAGTTTCTTGAAAAGAATGATTGGACACATAAAAGATTTGATAATGCCCTAAAGACAATGGCTCAAAAAAAGGAAGATAATGAAAGTTTTTGGAACAAGGTATGGGATACCTCTGGTGATGTTGTAGAACAGTTTACTTCAGCCGCAACAATGGGACAGTCTGCGTACTTACAGGCAGGTGTTGATTGGCTTGTATCTCAGGCTAGTGATGACAAACCTATGTCTTACTCTGAATCATTATCAAATGTAAGAAAAAGGGACAGAGAGTTTCGCAAAGAGAATCCAGGATCCTCTCTCATTCTTGATGTTGCAGGAGGTGCTATCCCTGGAATTGGAACCGCAAATCTAGCAATGAAAACTGGTGCAATGACAATTAAAGCGGGTAGACCACTAGCAAACACTTTATCGCAAGCAAAAGTGGATGTACCTATGGGAGTTGTTGAAGAAGTTGGTAGATCATCAGCTAGAGGTGAGAGTGCTGAAGATGTTACAGAGGCAGGTATTTGGGGTGGAACATTTGGAATGGTAGGATCAGGAATCTCTGGTGCTATTGAATGGGCAGGGAAGCCTGTGATAGATTTCTTGGATGATTCAGTAGTCCCTTGGTTCAAGAGAAATATTTTAAGAACGAAACCTACATCTCCTGCAGTACCAAAACTAACTAAAGATGAAGAAAAAATCGCAGACCAAATAAATCAAAATTTAGAAGATGAAGGTTTAACAAGACAAGACATTATAGAACGTGCAGATGAGGCAGATGAATTAGGAGTTGAAAACATTAGACTTGCAACATTAGCAGGACCTGAATCCCAATCAACTGTAAAGAACCTTGGAATTGCTCCTGGTGGAACAAAGACTAAGGTCAAGACCGAACTTCTTGGTGATCTTGAGGATTCATCAGAGAATGTCGCAAAAACAATAAAAGAAGGGATGGGATTCAACGACAAAGGTGATGAATTAATTAAACTTGGCATCGTAAAAAAGGGAAAAGAAGCAACAGATCCGCTTTATGCTATATCGTATCAGTTAGGTAATATAAGTAATAAAAGATTGGATACAATACTAAAAACACTTGATGATACCACAGCAGGAGAATTTTATGATATAGTTACTAAATTATCTAAGAGACATAATGCAGATTTACCACCTGGCACGAAACCAATTCCAGTATTTCTTCCAGATGAAATGCCTTATGGTGATATACCCGTTGAAGTTATTGATGTTATACAGAGAGCAGTTAGAGACTTAGCAAAGAAAACCTCAGGTGATGATGCAAGAACATTGTGGCAACTGAGACAAAAAGTATTAGATATTACAGGAGAAGAAACAAAGAAATCATTTAATGCGTTAGTAAAAGATAGTTATGTCCCTGGTCGAGGAATTGTTAATAGTAAACTTTACAGAGAATTACCATTTCTTAAAGAAATGTCTTTTGATGAAATTGATGTATTCTTTAAAAACCTAGATGCAGGAGATGGAACATTTCACTCACCATTTGCTAAAGCGAGAGAGACTTATGGCGACACTCAAAGTAATATTGATGCTTATAATTCTGGTAAAAAAGCCTTTGCACAAAATAAAACTTTCAACCAGTTTAAAGATGAATGGAATAATTTAGGCTCACAAACAGAAAAAGATTTCTACAGACTTTCAGCGGCCACTCATGCAATAGAAAATATTGATATGTCTGGTGCAGAAACAAAGAACTTTGCAAAACAATTTCTCAGCAAAGGTCAAAGACAGAAGTTTCTTTTAATGTTTGATAATGACCCAGAGAAGGTTGCTAATTTTATTAGGAGACTTGAACTAGAAAATGAGGCACATAAGTCTGTTTCTGGGATGTTACCACGTTCAGATACCGCAGAAAATACGTTAAATTTCTTCTCTCATTTAAGAGAATGGATGTCAACATCAAGTATTGAAAACAAAATGTTGCAAGCAGGTGGTAGATTCATTCAAAAAACATTAAATGAAGAAGTATTGAAGAAACAAAATAAAGCACTCGCAGATGCTTATGTAGGAAAAGGAAGAGAACACGCAACAACACAGATGCAAAAAGCAGGACAGCGTGAATCGGATTTAGCAAAGAGAGCAATGCGACAAGCACAAACTGGTGGCAGTATTGCTACTGGTGGTCCTGGTCTTTTAGCACCTCGTGGTGAAGAAGAAGAAGAACCTAGTCTTTTGTTTTAAGCATGGATTCCCATCACAGTAAAAGTCCCATCATGTAATTTCATTTCGTGTGGACATTCTTTCAGAGTAACACGCACCGATCCTTCCTTAGTCTCTTGATTCTCTCTTGATATTTGAACATGGCGTATTTGTCTATCGTTCTCAAATAAGCTACCTTCTAAACAATCAATAAGCACTTTCAAAAGATTATCTATATCCCCATCCGGCCCTTTCTTCTTGGGATAATGAACAGCAACAGCAATCGCAAGTGTTCTTGTGTCTTTTTCTGTGTTAGGGTTCCACTTTCTTATCTCATTAGAATTTTTCAGTAAGAGTGTACTGACAAGATTACGATAGTTTAATGCTCTTTTTGTCTTAATTAGCCTACCTCTTACAGGTTGCCAGTATCTATTTGCGGTTGGTGGAAAAGGTAATTCTATTGTAATGGATGACATGGTTTCAATTCTGATTGGGTTACTGCATAAGTATCTCCCATACCAAAGTCTTTAATGTTCTCTGGTCTAAGAAGAAATGAAGCGGAAATCTCTCCAATTATAGAATATTCTGGGAACGTACCAATAACCAGTACATATATGTCTGGTGGATGCTTTATTTTGTTCGTGGTCGCAATTAAATGCCCATTACGATACTTTGTAGTCTTTACGTCAATTCTTTCACCAGAGGGTAATATACAGTCAAAATCAGGTACATCAGTTCCTATAGTTAAATCTGGATATATATTCATGTATCTGCAATATGCAACCTCACCTCCAAATCCTTCTCTATCTGTATCTTCAAAAGACTGAGGCCCAATCTTTGAAATAGGAATACCTGCTTCTCTCTTAGTTATGAATCGCCTTTTAGCTATATAAGTTACAAGACGTTGTTCTGCTTCATTCAGGATTATTTTCATAGGATTCTTTATGTATTCCCCTGACACCTTCCTGAGTATGAACCGCCGAACATGAAAAGCGTGGAATGAACCATCAGTTATCGGTTAGCAACGTCTAAACCCACTCAAAAAATATCACCAAAAAAAGAGGGGGGAGGTCAACGCCACTTTGGTCAGGGGAAAATTCTATGCAAATTCCTTATTCAAGTCATCAGTTGCAGACTGATCTTCTCCAATATATACAAAGTCGTTTGACTTCATATCATATTCCCAGCCTGAACCTGCACCTTCTTTCTTGCCAGCGGCCCATTCAACTTTCTCAGATTCAAGAGGCAACCATTTGAGTAGTTGACGCACCGCAGTCTTTTTTGCCATTTGCTCATAGTCATCTTTCCAAGGGCCACTTTTGCCACCTCTTGCAGATTTTGATTTTATTCGTTCAATGTCAAGCAAAGACAAAAATTCAAATTGGGTACTTTCATCATTCTTCATCTTTGCAACTGCATAAGCACCTTTTATTTTACCGGCAGTTTCTCCAGCATCAGAAGTTACAATCGGTTTATGCTTTATGTAAGGGTTTGATCCTTCCTCGTATTCAAAGTGATCACCTTCTCTTACGATTCTTCCCCATATTGATGCAAGTCTCCCAGACTGTAATGCCAACGAAATTAAGCCTTTATAGCCTGTTATCAACTGACAACGATTACCATACGGAATAAGATATGCTAATCCCTGTACTGAGTTAGGCACCAACCCTAGTTGACACGCTTCCATTACAGATGTAAGAATGCTATTCTTGGTGCATTTAAGAATAGAAGGATTCTTTTGAAGTTCTGTGAAGATTACTCTTTGTACCTTCTCAGGTGTTATATGATTTGGAAGTGCCATTCTCATTTGGCCTTCCATCTTTGTCAGGGTGTCCCTGCAACTGTCCATTGTCATTAAATCATTACTCATTTTTCTCTCCTAATTAAAATGTGAAACCCCACGGTGGAATTTCAAGTTCAAGAATTTCTTCAGAGTAGCCTTGATGCTTCTCCTCAGGTGGTGCATTAAGCCAATCTTTATACTTACGCAGATCGGCTGTTGCAAGTTGCCAGCCTTCTTCTCTTGACGCCATGCCAAGAGTATATACGCCGACATTAAAAGGTTCACTGCTTTCAACTGCAACAAAAACAAAACTCTCTGGCTTTTCACCATAGCAAACTGTTGCGGCTCTAGTGTACCATGCGGCCTGAACATGATAACGATAATTAAATATTGCTTTTGGAAAGCCTGTCTTAGGATCTGGTGAGGCATCTTGTGTTGTTTTTATATCAATCAAGATTCTTCCATTCCCTATTACCCAGTCGGGTCGTGCTTTGCATCGGATGTCAAGTTCATCCCAAAACAATGACACCTCAGGCTTGCCATCTTGAAAAAGATTCTGCACACGTTTATCTTGACTTAATGCGTTGTGCATTTCCTTAACTGATTCCCACTGGTTCTCAGTTAGAATAGTTTTGTTTTTTGCTTTATCTTCAAACTCTTTCTTATTCTTTTTACCTTCCTTAGTTCGACCATCATGTTTTTCTTCTTTTATAAACAACAGATCAAACTTTTCAGGTTCAAGGAATGATGTATGAAGTGCAGAACCTAATACTAAAGCGGCACTTGCTTTCGTTGGTTGAGGCAAAAGAAAATGATTCATGCTTCTATGTATCTTATCAAGTCCACTTTTACCTATTGCTTTGTCTTTGTGATAATCTTCATTTGATAGTGTATCTACAATTTCAACTGGCACGTTAACCTCCGTTTCTAATGTCAGATATTATGTCATCAACAATGTAGTCAGGAGTGATCATTTCTCCTGCTCCTAATGGGTCTAACCCTACTGTTACTTCCCAGTCCCAATCCCTTGAACCAACAGTAGGTAAATTAGGTTCAGGTTCTGGCTTTAATACTTCTATTTTTCCTCCTTTCTTTAAAAAAGATTTAATAGCTGAATCAACTTCTGTACGTTCTATTTTTATCCCTTTATCTTCTGCAAGAATAAAGTTGTCCTTATAACCATATCGTTCATCAGTTAATTTAGATTTTGGTCTGCGGTATGCAATCGAACATTCTCTTGAACAATACTTTCTATTAGCAGTAAATTGCATAAACAGTTTGCCACACTTTTTACATTCAACTTCTTTAACTTTTGCAAGTCTTTCTTTACGCATCTTTTCATATCTATCATAAGAAGCATCTCTCCTGTTTTTTGACCTGCAAGCTGAAGAACAAAGCATACTTGTAATTGCTTTTGGTTGAAATCTTTCTCCGCAAACTCGGCAGTTAATCATTGGTATTATCTGTTTGACTCTCAATGTCATATTTCACTCCTCTCCGAAGATTGTTTAGTTGAACGATTATACAGGAAGATTTTCTTGCATTTAGGACACCATACTTCTTCCTGCCCTTCAAAAGGCAGTTCTTTATCTGCAACTGCCCAGTATTTCCTATTGCTCTTGCAGTAGGCACAAGTAACATCAATGTTAAGAAAATTTTTCATGCCTCTCCTTAAAGAATAATTGTTCAATGTTTTGCGAATAATTGCCAGAAAGGTCTTTGCGAAACACCAGCATCGGCTCAGCGTTAGTATCTTTAACTTCAATGTTTGCACCAACACGAGGGGCTAATTCATAACCCATAACACCAAGACACTCACATCCATGTAATTCTTTCTGGCAAAACTCTATTGCGGGCATACAAATTTTATGCAATTCTTTTAGTTTGCAGTCAGATATATTTATTATCATAAGACCACCATCAACTAAAGATTCGTATCCATTTGTAAGTAGCTTAAATAAAAATTCATTCATCCATTCATTAAATTCATCATATTTATTCCAACTTGAATCATCACCTTGATACCTTTCTACTTTAAAATAAGGTGGTGAAGTAAATACTAAATCAAAAAAATCTTCTCTTGGACAATCTATCTCTGCACCACGCATTTCAAAGTTGACTTCTGTAACTGTATCAAGTAAAGAAGTTTGTCTTTGATTTGAATAAAATTCCCTCTGCAAATTATACATAGGAAACACTAAAGGATTTACATCACGACAAAAATAAAATTCAACATTCGGTGTAGCCATTGCACCTGCTAATCTATCTCCCCATCCACCACATGGGTCATAGATACGTTTAGCGTTTAGTGTAGCAAATAATGCTTTTGCAGAAGATGGTCGAAACTGAGCCGCCATATAGCCTCGCATTGTTAAGGCTGTCCTATGATCAGTTTTGTAAAACATAGAAGATTCAATATTTTTACGAAGTTTGCGATCAAACCAAGATTGAACAGGTGATGGATGATTTGTTGATGCACAAGCGACCCTTGCCCCATAATGAAAAAAGTTAGACGCATCATTACCAGTTGATGCACGTTTAATAACAATGTCTTTTTGATATTCTTCATCAATAACAGTTTGTCTTGATGACCACTTCTCTCTTGCAATGAGATTAGTAAAATCGTAAGACTGTAAACTTTCGTAACTTTCAAGGGCTTGTTTCTCAGAGCATCTTGCGATAGGAAAAGGCGGGATATCCATATCCTCACCTTTCCCATCAACAACCTCTACATCTTGATCTTCAACTTCATCTTCAAAATCTATAAATGAAAGTTGATTCTCAGAATGGAATGTCATCCTTGACTCCTTGTTGAGGTTGAGGTTCTGTTTCACTTCTTCTTTCCGCACCAGCTTCAATAAATTTAGATTGAATGCGTTTAATGTTTAATTGGTCATTATCAGGTTCTTGTCTATCATGCCAAGTTTCATTTGTTGTATCTTGGCGTACTTTGCCCATTTCATTAAAATCAGATTCAGATACTACTCTCTCGTCGGATGATTCTCTAAGAATCTCCCTTTGCGAATCAGCATACGATGGCGGATCTATACTTGATGGTGAATCCATACTTGAAAGAAACTCTATTTTATAAACCTTAACTTCTGTAATATACCGCTTCTCATCATCTTTCATGTACTCTCTTGTCTGGATTGATCCTTCAGCATATATCTGAGAACCTTTTTTCAAATAGTTCTCTGCTAATGTAGCAAGACGATCCCACATCACTAATTTATGCCATTCTGTTTTTTCCTGTTTCTCTCCAGATTGATCTTTCCACGTTTCTGAAGTTGCTAACGAAACATTTGCAACATTTTTACCTGAGTCTGTGTATTTAATCTCAGGGTCTTGACCGAGTCTACCGATCAGTTGTACTTTATTCAGACTCCCCATTTTTCTTCTCCTTTTTAGGGTTATTGGATTCGGATATAGCCAACTGCTTGAATAGCTGATGACCATATCCATTGGTTAAATAGTGTTTATTCAATATTTTTGCAAATCTTTTTCTTCTTTCATCTCCATCCCTACGATCCTTCAATCTTTGAGATAATGCTTTAAAAATTCTGAAATCGCTTTCCATGATAATTTCGTAAATTTTAATGTTAAACATTGTGCTGTTCTTGCTCCTTTTCACTGAGGGCGTTTAAATGCTTTTTATAAGCGTTTTTAATCAAATCATTCTGACGCCAAGACAATGGTGTCTCTTTTTCAAAATATTTGATTGAATCTTCACGATTTAAGCCTTGCAGTCCAACTTTAAAGGCTTTTAGTTGATTTTTCTTTGAATTTTCGATGATCATTTCTGAATTATATAAGGAATTAAACGATTCCTCATCAATCTGATTGTAAGTGGACTTCTTCCGATTATCGGTATTCAGGTAGGTATCAAAGTGCTTTGCACAATATAATGTGGCAGGTCTTAGAAATCTGGAAAATTGGGCATCATGTTTCCACTCCTCAAATTTTGTTTTGTTGACTTTCTTAAAATCCTCCAGAGTGTAACCCTCATTTAATCTGGCATTTATCGTCTTAACATAATCTTTGGTTGTATGCCTGAAATTTTTGCCAGTCAATCTGTTTAAGTCATTTAAAATCTCCTCTACTATATTACTTTTATTTGGTTTGTTATTTGGATTGTTATTTGTTTGGTTACTGTCCTGATTACTATCTGTGTTATCGAGGGTGTTACTACTATACTTGAGAGGTATCTGGTGCTTGTCGTAATTTACTAGCTTTACAACGTTCCTACGTTGGTTCGACCCTGTTACTATTTGTCGTATCGTTAGACGTTCATCTTTTACGCACCAATTTAAGAACCTACGAACCTTACCTTTTGACCATCTCCATCTTTGACATAGGTAATCCTCAGCATGGCATAACTCACCACGTTCAAGATTAATTATGTCAAATCCCTGTTTTACACTTCCTGTGTCCCAGTTGGCAAGATATATTAAATCCTGCCATGCCTGAAACTTTGAAAATTTCTCAAGAAAATAAAGTTGATCCGTTACAATACTTCTCTTGAGTATGAAATAATCTTTTTGCACCTTCTCTCCATGATGGTGTTATAGTTGAATGTTTGACTCCTTTATTTTTTCAATTTGTTTTTTAGAATAAATTCTAGTCCCCATCTTACCTAAAGTTCTCGAAGGGATCCTATTCAATCTTGATAAGTATCTAACCCTATCAAGTTTAATGTTTAATATTTCTGCTACATCAGTAGCACCTATAAGATCACTTTCCTCATCTTGAAGGATAGCGTCAAAACTTTTATCAATTATTTCGCCAAAAGACTTTAATTCCATAAGTTACCTTTCTATATTAATTTAAAAGATTATATAATATATTATATTGAAACTTCTTTTGATAATCAAGTAAAAAAAAACGGACAGGTTGACACGCTAATATTCGGCGATTTGCATTGCAACCGACACCGTAGCCCCTCTCATCCCCGCCTTTCCTGTCCGCTTAAACTCTAATAAGTAGCTTCCTCAAACTTTGTCAAAATTGCCGATAACATCCTGCTAATTTGAAAATGCTCCTCCTCAATCATTAGCCAATCATGTACCTGGTCGCAAATATCAACTAACAATTCAACATCATTATTATTCAATGCGTCTGCAATAGCAGAAAACATTTGAGTGTGAGTTTTTATATCTCTTTTCATGCGACCTCCTTGTAATTTGAAATTTCCAAATCTAAAGGATAAAGAGAATCAATTCCCTTTTTCCCTTTTAATTTTGAATCAGCAACTTTTTTGACTAACCAATAGCCAACTTTATCACTATTCAAACCTCCATACTCAGTATTTAAACCTCCATAACCATTTTCTTTAGGCACATATAAATAAATATATTCGATGCCACTCCACAGATTTTCCTCAAAAGCATCAAAGCTACCACTAAGGTGTGGTTTTTCTGTGTTAGCAGAATTATCCTTAGTTTGTTGTATGCTTGGATACAATGCTGAAATATAACCAAGTTTACAGACTTCGGTTGCTGATTTTTTATCAGAATAATATTTTAGTAAAGTATTACCGACACCTTCGGGAGAACCATCCCAATGCACATAAGTTGCGATAATGTTCCCATTTTTCTTTTGTATTGCAATGAAAGAATTTGTACTCATGCAACCTCCTTATTAATATTGTCAAGTTTATGAATTACGAATTGCATTGCTTCCACCCAACCAAGAGACATTCCATATTCAAAGTCGTCCTGAATATTGTCTGTAATTCCTGACTCGGACCTTTTGCAATCATTAATATCTTTTTGATTTTCGTTTAGCATATCCCACAATTCATCATATAAAATATCTAATTCTTTTTTCATGCAACCTCCTTAGTTTGATCCTTGTTAAAGACTCGGTATCTTTTTATGCCATTTTTTGTTTCTTCCTCACCAGTTTTAGAATTTAAAATAGTGTTCTTAACTGGTTTGATAATGACCTCAGACTTCTCTCCTTTTTGAACCATTCTTTTCAGATTTTTCCACTGAAGAAAAGTTCCCCATTCATTTGACTTGTACTCCTTTTGCTCGGAAACAAAAGATAAGTTCAGTTGATTTTTCCCATCATAATAATTTTGGGATATGACATTTTTTTGCTCTAACATATTACCTCTTTTATCAAATACTCTTCCAATTATGAGAAAATGTTCCAAAACCATATTGAGTTTGAAACAGACCAGACTTGATTGTCTTGATCTACAAAGGCATAAAGATAATTTTCTGATACTTTACGCCCTTGAACATTAAGACATATTTTAGAACTTTTTACTTAATTAGATTTTTAAGTTCTTCTGTGTTTCTTTTTACAACGCAATAAAGATTTGAGGGTCTTGCTTGCGTTTGCTGTTTTGAAGTTGAACGACTATATTTGTCTGAGTTCTCATAAAAAATTCCCTCTTTTGCTGAATATACATACATAGGAAAATGCTTCCCGTATGAGTAGACAACGTAAAAATCATCATTTTCCCATGTTGAGAAGATGTTATTTGCTTTGAATTCTTCTCTGTGTTCTACTAATGAACTACAATTCTTATTTGATGTTCTTTTCATGTTCTTTTCTCATTTAAAAATTAAAATATTACTTAAATGATGACTGAATTGTCATCTAAAACAGCATTCACAAAATATGCAAATGCTGTTAAAGATTGCAACTCTATATATATTGAAGATAAGAGCAAATATCTTGTTTTATTGTGTTGAGTTTCTCTCTTTCTTTTCTGTAATTGTTAGAAAATTGTTGAGAAAATAAAAAATGATATTTCCATCTGATACTGTCTGAAGCGTCAAAACTTCTCACATAAACGTCAAACGCTTTTGCACCTTTTTTCACAACATCTCTGTGTGTTCGCATTGCGTTTAAACTTCTTTTTCCTTTTCTGTATCTGATGACAATATTAGACTTACTGCATTGAAATAAGTTTGAAACAAATTTCTTTGCGTTCTCTCTGTTTCTTTTTGTATTCTTAACAAGTCTTAAAATGCTTTTTTTGTCAGTTGAAGCAAGCATAGCATCAAAAAACATCACTTTGTCATTGTTTGTCATGTTCGTATCTCAGTTTAAAAGATTAGAGTTTCTATAAATAATTGCTATTTTCAAAAGGTGCATGACAATCTTCTGTCATATCTTTTGCTGATCTTGTCTTTTTAGAAAATTGAAAGAGTCTTTTTAAGATTTGTTCATCATTAATTTTTTGCACAAGTGCTTCATTATTCATATCATCAAAAATGACTCTTAACAATTCACAAGCAACGTGAAAATATGAGACTCTTTCTGCTTTTGTCATATCTTTATGAAATAAAACTTGCATCGATTTACAATCAAAAAGAGTTTCTAAAATTGCAAATTCGTTATTGTCGCAATTAATTTCGTCTTCTGTTCTGTCATAATTTTCTGCATAATCTTCAAGTTCTGAAACTGCGTTTTTAATAGAGTTATTTCTTTTCTTAAATTTCAACGCAAGTTCAATGAGTTCTATCTGTTCTTTCATCTGTTCTGCTTTGTCATTCCAATTCATGTTCAAATCTCAATTAATGATTAATCTTAATTAGTGCTTCATTGCACTATGTATATAATATACAAATACTATGCACTTGTCAAGAAAAAATGCAAAAAAAATGAAAAAAAATGCAATTAATTTGAAACTATTTTTTCGCAAGATCATTGAAAATATTGTGATTTTATATATAGCTATTCAAAAAACGTGTTCTCAAATCTACACACAACGCAAGATTATGACATAAGCTATATGTTTATATGTCTTTAACATTGTATGCAATATAGAAAGATATATGAAGGTATATGAAATTGTATATGGAAAATCAGTTCTGTTGTGTCAGCACTCGCAAAAAAAAGCACTACACGCACACGCGAGGATTTGATTAAATATATACTAATTCAAAACAATTCGACAAAATACAGAGTTTCGCAACAGTACATTTGCTTGATAAATTTATATGTTCGCTTAGGTCCATTATCGTACATATAAAAACATAGCAAAACGCATCAACATATCTGCATATAATGATTTGAAAGCAGTTTGAATTTCTATATACTTTTTCAAAGACCCCCCTCTTTCGCATTTTCGTAGCACTAAAATTAGTGACGTCATCACACGCAAATTATTTTTCCAAAATTTTTTTTATTTTATTTTATTTTGAAATATTATATGCTTAATCAATGTCAGAGATATTAAATAGTGAGTTTGGAGTTTTCACATACCCGTCAAAATTGGATGGAGAGTTTTGTGATAAAGTAATTTCACTTGCATCGTCTGAGTTTAAGGAAGCGACAATAACAGATGACACCGCTTGCGAAAAAGTAGATGCAGGATGGAGAAAGAGTGAAGTTTTTTTTACAACTGAGCAGTGGTTAGTTGATTCAATCTGGCCTTTTATGGAAGTCGCAAATGAGTTATCAGGCTTAATGTTTGATATTGAGAGAGTAGAAGATATACAGATCACAAAATACAAGCCAGGGAGCTTTTATGAGTTTCATACAGACAGTTATAGTAGTCATCTCTTTAAGAATAAGCATGGCAAGGTTCGCAAGCTGAGTATGACAATACAGTTGAATGATGATTATGAGGGTGGAGAGTTTCAGATAGCAAGGTGCTATAAAGGCAAGTTACAGATTGAGACACTTGAAAAGTCAAAAGGTACTGTGATTGTGTTTCCATCGTCTTTAGAGCATAGGGTAAAGAAGGTAACGTCAGGAGAGAGATATTCGTTAGTTGCATGGTTTCTTGGATCGCCATTGAGGTGATATGGAAGTAATTGATGATTTTTTAGAGATTGGAGACTTTAATAATTTAAACAGGTTGTTGATGGGAGAGAATGTGTGTTGGCATTTTGTTCCTTTCACTGATGGCAAGAATAAGAATAATGATCAGTTTTATTTTGGTCATAATGTGTATATGAATCATTCATGGGTTTCCAGCTTGTCAAATGATCTTTCGCCTCTTATTGCAGGGATTAAGCCTATGGCTATACATACGATAAGAGCAAACTTAATGACAAAATCTGAGAAACACATAGAGAGTCAGTTACATTCAGATTTAGAGAAAAATGCACCAACTATTGACAAGGTAGATCAATGGACAACAGCAATTTTTTACATCAATGACTGCAATGGATACACTAAGCTGGAAGATGGAACTATTGTAGAAAGCAAAGCAAACAGGTTACTCACATTTTCTTCAGATACAAAACATCTTGGAGCAACGTGTACTGATGAAAAGCGTAGGGTTTTGATTAATCTGAATTACTTTACTTGAAATGACAAAGATTAAGAGAGAGAAAGTACCAGACGTAGATGAACATGATTTTTGGACTGTTGTATTTGAGAAGATAGAACTTGGTGCAACAGAACGCAGTATTGCAAGAGAGTATAATTTTAGTCCGTCTACATTGAGGGCAAGATTAAATACACCAGAACTTCATGCAAAGTATGTTCAAGCACATGAAGGAAGGGCAATATTACACGCCCACAAGATTGAGGATATGCTAGATCAGTTAGAGTCAGGAGAGATTGAAAGTGATATAGCAAGGGTTTCGATTGATGCAAGAAAGTGGCTTGCAACGAAGTATTATCCAAGAATGTTTGGAGAACGTCAACAACTTGAAGTAAAGACGCTTGATGTAACGAAAGCATACGTTGAACAGTTGAAGATGTTAATGAAGAATCCTAGCAAGCGTATTAAGAAAGTGTCAGCAATCGAGATTGAAGATACTAATGCAGAGAAAAGAGACAAGGACAAAGAGGTGTGAATCATGCAATGTTGAGTATTACCCAGTTATTCATCAGTTTAAGACACAAAGATACTGTTCAAGAAAGTGTAAACAGAGGGTTCGCACAAATATTGAACGAAAGAAGAAAATCTTTAAAGGTGGATACAGTCGTGAAACTCACATACGGCTTTGGGTTGATGCAATGGGCATTGCAGATGTGTCTGCATCATGCCATTATTGCAGTAAAGAGTTGTATCCAGATGATTTTGTCATTGAGCATCGCAAACCACGAAGGGAACTTAATACAGTTGAAGCAATGAAGGATATATCAAATCTTGTGGTGTCATGCCATGACTGCAATCAAGAGAAAGGATCCATGAGTTATGAGGAGTTTAAGTGTTTGAAGAATTAATCAAGCAGTTTTTTGAGAAGTATGGTGATGATCCAGTAGGATTTGTCAGGGATGTGCTTCATGTAGAGCCAGATCCATGGCAAGCACAAGTTTTAGAATGGATTGGAAGTGGTGAACGCAGATGCAGTATCAAGTCCGGTCATGGAGTAGGAAAATCTGCGTGTGCCTCGTGGTCGATGATCTGGCATTTGCTGACAAAGTATCCACAAAAGACTGTTGTAACTGCACCTACTGTTTCACAGTTGCATGATGCTCTTGGAACAGAAGTAAAGCGTTGGATTAATGAGTTGCCAGAAGCATTGCAGGGCCAGCTTGAAGTATTGTCTGAACAGATACGCTTGAAAGGTGCTCCTGCAGAGAGTTTTATTTCATTCAGGGTTTCAAGGGTTGAGACACCAGAAGCACTTGCAGGTATCCACTCAGATCATGTGTTGCTTGTGGTAGATGAGGCAAGTGGGGTTCCAGAACAGATTTATGAGGCATCAGGTGGATCAATGTCCGGCCCAAGTGCCACAACTCTGCTTCTTGGAAATCCAGTCAGGAGTAGCGGATTTTTTCATAGTACCCATACAAGACTTGCAAAGTATTGGAAAACTATGACAGTTTCTTGTCTTGACTCTGACAGGGTTACTGAAGATTACATTCGTGATATGAAAGTTCGTTATGGAGAAGATACAAATCCTTGGCGAATAAGGGTGCTTGGTGAATTTCCATTTGAAGATGAAGATACAATCATACCAAGAGACATGATTGAAGATTCAATTAGAAGGGATGTTAAAGTAGTTGAAGGTCCAGTTGTTATGGGCATTGACATTGCAAGACGAGGAGGTGACAGTTCAGCAATATGTGTACGTCAAAATAATCACATCATTGGAAATGGCATAATGACAAAAAAAGGTTTTGACTTGATGCAGGTTGTTGGTTGGATTCGTGATGAAATTGAAAATGTCAAGAAATCTGGCATTGAAGTGTCAGAAGTGCTGATTGATTCAATCGGACTAGGTGCAGGTGTCGTTGATCGTCTTTTAGAAGAAGGAATAGACGTAAGAGGGATCAATGTAGGTGAATCCTCGTCAATTTCAACAGAATTTTGGAATCTCCGTGCAGAATTATGGTGGAAATGTCGTGAATGGTTTGCAAAAAAAGATGTATCAATCCCAAGGGATGAAAGATTAGTTGAAGAACTTGCCTCAGTAAGACGTTTATGGCCCAGTAATGGTAAGTTGCAAGTCGAACCTAAAGATCAGACTCGTCAAAGACTCGGAAGAAACACATCTCCTGATGCGGCCGATGCTTTAATCTTGACTTTTGCTTCTTATGCTTCAATGACCACAGGAAAACGGTCATGGAAACAACCTCTTGAACGTCAACCTCTAGGAATAGTCTAAAAAAAGACTTGACTTTAAAGAAAACACTCTATATTTTCAAATTATGATTGATTATATAGAGAATCATAGAATTTATGGCACAATCTGACGCAGAATTAAGGGCACAAACTGCGGAATTAGAGGAAATACAGTTAGAATTGGCTGGAAATGAGTCAATGAAGGATGATGAACTTGAAGGCATCATTTCCTCACTGATTGAGTCTGCAACTGACTATATTGACCTGCAGGAAGCACCTGAAAGGGTTCAGGCTAGTGATTATTATCAAGGAAAACCCTTTGGTAATGAAGAAGCAGGTAGAAGCCAAGTTGTATCGTATGATGTAAGAGATACAGTTTCTTTGATGCTACCGCAGATCATGCGGACTTTTTTTGGCTCAGAAAAAGTTGTCGAGTTTGTGCCAAGACAGCCAGAGGATGTAGTTTCCTCACAACAAGCCACAGATTTTGTTAATCATGTGGTTCTTGGACAAGACAACCCTGCGTTTTCAATTTGTTATAACGCAATCAAAGATTCCCTCGTAAAACGGGTTGGGGTTATCAGGGTTGACTGGGAACGCAGGGAACAAGTCAGTTACGAAGAATTTTCAGGACTTGATGATCAAGGACTTGAAGCAGTTTTATCAGATAGTGATAAAGAAGCAACGTCTGTTGAAAGTTATCCTGATCCTTCTTTCGTTCCTCCCCCACCAGAAGTCTTGGAGCAGATGGCTCTCCAAGAGCAACAAGCACAACAAGCACAAGGTTTCTCTCCTGACGGTCCATCCATGGTGGAGCAAGCCATGGAGGCACCTATGCTTCACGATGTGGTGGTCCGTCAAACTAAAGTTGATGGTTCTGTTGTACTTGATGCAATTCCACCAGAAGAATTTTTGATTGATCGTAGGGCACGTTCAGTTGAAGATTCTGCAATAGTCGCACATAGACGTTATCTTAGTGTCTCTGAATTGGTGCAGATGGGTTATGACTATGAGGAGATGCTTGATTTAGCAGGGGATGAAGATGAATTTGGAACAAATACAGAATATCTCAGGAGACATCCAATCGCAAACTATGCAGATTCAGAATCTTCAGGAGAATCAAATAGAAAAGTCTTATATATTGAATCTTATGCAAAAGTTGATTACGACAATGATGGCATATCTGAACTTAGGCGTTTTTGTACTGCAGGGAATCGTCATAAGTTGCTACATCATTCTCCTGTCAATGACTTGCCTTTTATCGTCTTTAATGGATATCCGGAACCACACGTTTGGAAAGGACAGTCAGTAGCAGATTTGTTGCTGGATGTGCAGAAAATCAAGAGCATGGTCATGCGTAATATGCTTGATTCTCTTGCAAAAAGCATCCACCCAGACACCGAAGTTGTGGAAGGCCAGGTAAATACAGATGATGTTCTCAGTAACAAAGTAGGGAAAGTCATACGCACCAGGGCACCTGGGATGATAAGAGAACTTAACAAGGATTTTACAGGTAGAGAAGCATTTCCGATGCTTGACTATCTTGACTCTGTTAAAGAAGATCGGACTGGAATGTCAAAAGCCAGCATGGGCTTAAACCCAGACGCATTGCAGTCATCAACAAAAGCGGCCGTATCTGCTACTGTTGCCGCATCACAAGCACAAATAGAGTTGCTTTGTCGCATCTATGCAGAAAACGGAATGAAGCCTCTTTTTAAGAAGATTTTGAAGTTGTTGCATTCACATCAAGACAAAGAACGAATGGTTCGTTTAAGAAATGAATGGGTTCCAATAGATCCTAAATATTGGGATGTTGAAATGGATGTTTCAGTAAATGTTGCATTAGGACTTGGCACAACAGAAGAACGCATGGCAATGCTACAAGGAGTAGCCGCAAAACAAGAGAATATTCTTGAAAAGTTAGGACCTGACAATCCATTAGTTAATTATCAACAGTATCATTCAACTCTAACTAAAATAACAGAACTTTCAGGATTTAAAGATACACAGACTTTCTGGACTGATCCAACAACTTATCAAGCACCTGAGCCTCCACCACCAGAGCCATCTCCTGATGAAATTTTTGCACAAGCCCAAGCAGATAAAGTTCGTGCAGATATGGAGAATGATAAAGCACGCCTAGAGTTAGATAGAGAAAAGATGATGCGTCAAGATGATCTTGATAGAGACAAGTTAGAGACTGATTTAGAAATTAAGATCAAAGAAATGGAGAATAAGTATAAAACAACTGTTGATTCTACTGAAATGAAAGGCATGATTGAGAAGGATCGAGAGAAGATAAGAATGGATGCACAAATGCAACAGATACAGATGCAACAGATGATGCAACCTCCTCCACCTCCGCAGGGAGTGCCACAGGGAATGCCTGAGGGTGAACCACAAGGGCCACCTCCAATGCCTCCTGGGGATATGAATCCTGAACAGATGGGACCACCAGTTAATCCAATACCATCATAATGCCAAAGAAAAAGAAGAAGCCTTTAGAAAGAACTTCTCAAGAAGAAAGAATTATAAAAGCAAATGCGGCCAGTGCCGTGTTAAATGATCCAGTTATTCAAGAAGCATTTGAAAATCTGGAAGAACACTATAACGATTCATGGACTAACTCTGATTTAGATGATTCAGTCTCAAGAGAGAGAATATTTCTCAAACTTAGGGCATTGAATGAACTTAAAAAAGAATTGACTATGATGATAACAAGTGGGCAAGAGAATATTCTTGCAAGAAATGGTTAATCAAAAGTTCTCAGAAATGAACAAAACTATTTGATAGAGAAATATTATGGCAGAAGAACAACAGCAAGACAATAGCCCTTTTGAAGGGTCTGGACTTGATGAAACAACAAAACAATGGGAGAAAGAACTGGCCTCCGAAAGTGGGGAAGAAGAATTACCTACAGACGAAGATAACCAACTTACCCAAGATGAATCTGAAGAAGAATTAGAAGCAGATTCAGAGGAAGATGAAGCTGAAGCAGAGAGTTTAGAAGAACTTGAAGATGAAGAAGTTGAAGAAGATGTTTTTGAAGTAAAGTCTGATGGGAAAACGCATCAGGTTACACTTCAAGAATTAAAAGACTCCTTCTCAAAAGGACAAAACTATACTCGTAAATCTCAGACACTTGCAGAAGAACGCAATAGTTTTGAGAATGAAAAAGCAGAAATCAGTCAACTTAGGGAGCAGGCTCTCCAAGCACTGGAGTTTGCTAGGCAGAATCAACCTCAACCGCCTGAAAGGGATAGTGAGTATTGGAATAATCTCAAAGATACCGATCCGGTACAGTTCTTAATTGAACGTGATGCTCTTAATGAGTCTCAGTTGCAGAACCAAAGGATTGAACAGGAATACGCAAAACTGAACAGTCAGAAGGAAGCAGAACAAGCTGAGAATCTAAAGAAGTACATAAATGGGCAAAAAGAAAAACTCTTGGAGTTAATACCAGAGTGGAACGACAGTAAACTTGCAGACAAAGAAAAAAAACTTGTAATGAAATTTGGTCTAAAAGAAGGCTTTACACAACAAGAATTAGATACTGCCTATGACAGTCGTGCAGTCAGTACGATGCGGAAGGCGGCCTTGTGGGATCAATTACAAGAGAAGAAAAAAGGAATCAAGCCTGTCAAACGCCAGTCAATGAAACCAGGATCGAAATCAGGAGACCCCACGAAAATTAAATCGGGTAAGGCAATGGAAAGACTAAGAAAAAGCGGAAGTATCGATGATGCGGCCGCAGTTTTTTATAATCATATTCGTTCATAGAAAGGTAATTTATGGCAATCGTAGCAAATACCTTCCAGACATACCAAAGTATTGGTACTAGGGAGGATTTAGCCAATACCATTTACAACATATCGCCTTCGGATACTCCGTTCATGTCGATGTGTGGTCGATCAAAGGCTAAAAATACTTTACACGAATGGCAAACGGATTCACTCGCTGCCGTAGCGGCCAATGCCCAAATTGAGGGTGATGAGTATTCCTTTGCCGCAGTAACTCCTACTGTAAGACATGGCAACTACACCCAAATCTCAACAAAGACTGTCATTGTTGCTGGCACACAGCAAGCCGTTGACAATGCAGGTCGGGATTCAGAAATGGCTTATCAGCTTGCCAAAAACTCTAAGGCCCTCAAAAGGGACATGGAGTCTGCACTTACAGGTAAAGTTGCAAAAGCAGTTGGTGCAACTGGAACAGCCAGAAAACTTGGTGGTTTTGAAACATGGATCAAGACTAACTCCTCAAGAGGTGGTGGAAACCCTGCAGGTGCAGATCCAGCATCTTATGGAGCGGCCCCAACAGATGCGGCCACTAAACGTGATCTTTCAGAAGCACTTTTAAAGACTGTGATCCAGTCCTGCTATACTAATGGAGGAGAACCCTCTGTAATTATGGTTGGTCCTGTGAATAAAGGGAAAATCTCTGGATTCACTGGTCGTGCATCAGCAAGACAAATGATAAGTGAAACTAAAATTCAGGCGGCCGCCGATCTCTACAGTTCAGACTTTGGAGATTTGAAGGTAATTCCCAACAGGTTCTCAAGAGAGCAAACTTGTTATGTGATTGATCCTGAATATTGGAAGGTTGCTTATCTGCGTGATTTCAAACAAGAGGAAGTAGCCAAAACTGGGGATGCAATTAAACGTGCCCTCCTAGTTGAGTACACTTTGGTTGCGGCCAATGATGGCTCCTCTGGAGTTGTTGCAGACATCAATATCACATAATGTCTGATAAACAAAAACTCATTGACTGGTCTGCGAATAGTACCCAGTATTGTTCGTATGACCAGCATGATAAATCATTCACAATCGAAACAAGGGAGGATGTTGAACCATTGATTAAAGTGGCTCATGAAATGTCCTCCCTTCAACCAAACAAGGAACTACGCCACACTGCAATAATTCCTAAGTTTGTGTTAGATCAAAGTTTAAGGGAGAGATGGGAACCGAAAGATTGGAAGAAGTGGGCAAACGACCACGCAAACAAGCCATTCAGGACTTGGCCGGGAAGGATTTAAGAGTTGCAGTAACAGTTCCGTCTTTTTGTGGGTCATGGCCATTTGAGTTTGGAACTTGCTTGTCAAATATGGTGCAACACTTTCAAGCAAGTGAATATGAAGGAGAGCATAGAATACAAGTTTTTGCACATGGTGGAAGGGTAATACCAGAAGTTCGCCACAGATTAATAGGAACAGCAATAGATTGGGAAGCAACACATATTCTGATGATAACACCAGAGTTTACGTTTCCAGAAGATTCTATACATAGAATGTTGTCCAGAGGCCGTGCAATCATAGGCATAAATTATTTAAGAAACATTGTTTCTGGAGAGTATTCTGCATATAGAGGAGGAGCAACAGTAAAGCCTGATCCTGTTTTTCCTGAGACTGAAGAAGTAGATGGCGTTTCAATAGGGATGGTACTTTTCAACACACCAGTATTTGATGTACTTGATCTGCCATTTTTTGAGAATAAACAAATTAATGATACACCAGGATTTTATGAAGATTTTGTTCCATTCTGGAAGCAGTGTAAAAAGAAAAAAATACCCTGTGTTATTGATCACGAACTTTCAAAAGATGTAAGAAGTTTGTATCACGGAGAATTATGGCATTAGCAAATTTTACAGATTTAAAAGCAAGTATTGCAGATTTCTTGAACCGCTCGGATTTAACTGATGTTATTCCGGACTTTATTAAGTTGACTGAATCAGATTTGAACAGACAACTTAGGACAAGAGAAATGAGTGTTCGTACAAGGGCACCTCTTGACAGTCAATATTTGAAACTGCCAGAAGATTATCTTGGCATGAGAAATATTGAACTTGTTACTGATCCTGTTACTGTTCTTGAGTATCGCAACTTGCAGAACTTAGACGCACACAGGGCATCAGATGCAACAGGGAAACCTCTCTTTTATTCAATAATGCAGAATAATATAGAGTTTGCTCCTGTACCGGATTCTGAGTACACACTTGAGATTGTGTACTATCAGTCATTAAAACCACTTGCGTCTTTTGATACAAATTGGCTTTTGACTGATCATCCAGATGCCTACTTGTATGGATCGTTGATGCAATCGGCACCATATCTTCAAGCGGATGAACGAATAGGTGTATGGGCTGGTAGGTATCAGCAAATTATAAATCAAATCACTCAATCTGATGAGAGAGCAAGATTTTCTGGGCAAACGCCCACAATAACATTCACTCCATTTTAGGAATTATTATGGCAGGATTCACGAATTATTTAGAAGATAAAGTCATTGCTCACCTGTTTGGTGGCACTGCATATACTGCTCCAACTACATGGTATGTTGGACTATTAACCGCAGTTCCTTCTGACAATGCCGCTGGTACAGAAGTTTCAGGAGGTGCGTATGCCCGTCAGAGTGTGGCATGGACTATACAGAGTGGAGGTACTGCACAAGCAAGCAATACAGCCGCTTTGACGTTTCCTGCCGCCACAACGGACTGGGGGACAGTCCAATGGGCAGGTGTCTATGATGCACTTACATCTGGTAATTTAATGGCATTTGAGGTATTAACAAAAACAGACTTCCAAACAGCAAACCCAAAGGTAGTCAATACCGGTGACATTTTTAAAATCGATGCAGGTAACCTGAAGATTCAGCTTGATTGATGCTGTATTTTGGTTCAAGAAACTTTGGTCAGGCTAATTATGGTCACGAACTTATTAGTCAAGCAACAGTTGATGAGGTTACAACGACCTCCAACATGGATGTTGCAGGTTATCTTATTTTTGATAAGTGTACTCTTGATCCGCAAGCAGTAATAAATGTAGATGTTGCGGCCGGTATTCAGAGGATGGGACACTTAGACATAAGACCAACATCAACAGTGATTGCTTCAAGAATCTTAATGGAATGGCATCCACAACTTGCAACACCAAAATCAACAGTAACTAATCAAATATCTGGATACATTGCATGGGATTCACAATTAACAGATGCAACTACATGGACTGAACAAATAGTGGATTAATATGGCAAATACAACAAATTTCGGCATAGAAAAACCAACAGTTGGAGGATATCGCAATACTTGGGGTGGAACACTCAACACTGGTCTTGACAAAATTGATGAACTTATTGCATTAGCAATGCCAGTTGGTTCAGTTACTATGTATACAAAAAGCACTCCACCAACTGCAACAGCAAGTGGAGGTACATGGTTAGTCTGTGATGGGTCAGCAATATCAAGAACGACATATTCAGCTTTATTTACTGTTATTGGGACATCTTTTGGTTCAGGTGATAACAATACAACATTCAATATACCAGATTTAAGAGCAAGAGTGCCAGTAGGTTATAATGCAGGGACAATAGGCAGTGGTGCAACAGCAAGAACAGCAAAAGTGGTAGCCGCATCTTCAGGAGAAGAAGCACATGAATTGTCTGAATCTGAACTTGAGCAACATTCTCATTCAATTCCTTCTACAACACATAGTCATGGTATTACAGATGTAACTCATCAACATACTGGAACAACAAACTCTGCATCTGCAAATATATCGGATCCTGGTCATGTTCATACTCTCCAAACATCCGTTTCATCATGGTCAGGTGGAGGTGATTATGCCGCCACAGGAACACATATAGGAAATGCACAACCAACGCCTAACTCTGGCTCCAGTGGCACGGATATTACTGACTCCGGCCATCAGCATACATTTACAACAACTTCTGTTGGTACAGGGTTGAGTACAACAAATGCCGCTTTGATAAATATAACTTCTACAGGTGATACAGGCACAAGTTCTCCACACAATAATATGCAACCATACCTTGTTCTGAATTATATTATATTAGCTAAACACCCTACATTTACTTAACAATGGCAACGATAACATACGCAGTAACGATTGAATCGAGTAAGTTCTTAATTGATGCTTCCGGCCCGACAACTAAGTTGACTTTCAGAGATGGAGATACATACATATTTGATCAATCTCATAATTCTAATGCAGGACATATTCTCCAGTTCAGTGCAACCTCAGATAACTCTGGGAACAGTGAGTACACCACTGGAGTAACAAAGACAGGTACGGCTGGACAGGCAGGAGCAAAGACCACCATAGTAACTTCAGGTTCAACAACTGATACATTGTATTACTATTCATCAGGAGGGTCAGGATACGGCAGTGAATTTTCTAACACAGGATACGTTCAATCAACTGATCACAATCTTTTAAAGCCGAAAGTGGGAGATGAAACCAGTTTAGAAAAATGGGGACCGATGATTAATCACAGTTACGATCAAATTGATCAAGCAATAACTGCCGCAAATGCCGGAGGTGTGGCAATGGCAATCGCATTAGGATAACAACATGGCAAATACATTTAAGAACAGAACACTCAGGGCAGTAGGCACAAGTGCAACAGATGTTGGTGCAGTTGTAGCCGCCAGCACCCAAACCACGTTAATCGGTATGACTATGGCAAATATAACCTCTGGGGTTATCAATGTTACTGCCACCCTTAATGATGGAACGAACACGACCCATATAGTCAAGGATGCACCGATACCCACAGGGGGTAGCTTGATCCTTCTTGGAGGGGATCAAAAAGTAGTCCTTATGACAGGGGATAAGATCATTGTAACGTCAAACACAGCATCCTCAGTGGATGTGATAATGAGCTTTCTGGAGATTACATGAGTTACTTAGGTCGCAAAGGAGCAGTAGCACCCTTAACCTCTGCAGACATACCAGTAGGGATTGTTGAAGGGACAGACATTGCTTTCTTGGAAAATGCTTCAGGGACACAGAATCTAGGTGGAACATACTCCACAGAACGTATGTATCTCAATGACTCCTATACCTTAACTGGAGATGTAACAATAACTGGGCATCTTGCATTAGGAACAGTTGCAGATTCAGATGTTGTAATTACGAATGATTCTTCTGCAAGAACCATAACTGGTTCAGGTACACTTGATGCTGGTAATGTTTTACAGGATACACATAGAACTTCTGTTACTGGAATGACAGGAGAGTTGGGAAGTGCTGTTACTGGTAGTCCTAATCTTAATCTTGGAAATGCAACTTTTCCTGCATTTGCAAAAAGTTTTTTTGTTAAAGGTTGGGTTACTTTTAATCAATCATCAAATACTATTTTATCCAGTTATAATGTTTCTAGTATTTCACATCCTGCAACTGGTAGAACAATAATTAATTGGGATACTGATTTTGGAAGTGCTAATTATGCAATATCTGGAATGGCCTCTGATTCTTCAAACCCCTTAATAATGACTCTTTATAATGCATCAGGAGCAATCACAAGTTCTTCAGTACAAATTATGGTTCAATATCAAAATTTCAATTTAGCTGATGGCACTTTCGTTTCAGTTATGGCAATAGGAGATTAAAAAGGAATAATATGCCAGACCTAATAATAAAACCAGAAGCAACAACATATAGTAGAACACAAACCTTTTATGAATCTACAAATTATTCTGAAATAATTGCAATGGAGGTTGTAGCATGATGAAACCAACAATGTTTGATGCACTTCAAGCCAAACGTGCTTTGATTAAAACTAAATATCCTAAAGGAGATTAACAATGGCAAACTTAATAATAAAATCCAGTGCAGATAATTTAGTCCTGCAAGGGTCAGATGCTTCTCCTGCAATAACAGTTGGAGCAACTGGAACACTGACATTTGCAGAGAATGTAACAATGTCAGGAACAGCAAATAATCTTGGTACTACAACGGCAGGAACTTTAAGTTCAGGAGTTACATTTCCTGCTGGTCATGTGATTCAGACAGTAAGTACATCTTTAAAAGATGATTCAACTTCAGCTATGCCTGATCATGGAACAGCCGCAAGTCCTGCAAGTTATGACACATGGTCAGAAATAATTAGTGGTGCAATAACTCCACATAAAGCCAATTCAAAAATTTTAATAAATTTTAATGTACGATTTGGTTTATCTAATACGGATCACCATACAATGATATTAGTTCAACAAATATCAAGTACATACACAAGAATAAACAATGCAAATGCTGATGGCAATCATATGTTAGGTTTTATGTGTGGTGCTTTACGAAGCCAACATAACGATGATGGATATGCCTTAACTACTGTATCTGATTCTTATTTAGATAATCCAAGTTCAAGTGGTAGTTATTCTAGTGGAGCTATAACTTATTCAGTAAGAATTGCTAGATATACAACTGGTGGAACTATTTATATTAATAGAACAGCCGAAAATAGAAATGATGCACAAGGATATGATGGTCATTCAACTAGTAATATTACATTAATGGAGATAGCAACATGATAAATATTATAGATGCAATATTAGCATTAAATCCTAAAGCTCTGGTAAAAGTTACATCAGAAGATTATGCCAAAATAGAATGGCTACATGGAACAGAGCCAATATCAGTTGACAATATAAAGACAAAATTCAATGAGCTTCAGTCAGCATATGATGCACAAGCCTATGCTCGCAATCGTAAAGCAGAATATCCAGATTGGGGTACTCAGCTTAACAAGATATACGATGATGGAGTAACCAAGTGGAAGAGTGAGATGGTTGATCCAGTGAAAGCTAAATGGCCTAAAGACAATTCCGGGCCAGTAGAATAAGGAGTCATAAATGAGTTATTTAGGGCAAGCTCCCGGTCAGGGACAAGCAGAATATTTTCTGTTCACTGCTAGTGGCAACGAAACTTCTGTAACAACCGCAGACGATGGTAGAGTAGTCAGTTACACAGTTGGACAAGTGAGTGTCTATTTAAATGGAGTAAAGCTCGTTGAAGGAACTGGCAAGGACTTTCAGGCTACTGATGGATCAGAAATAGAAGGTCTTGCAAATTTAACAGCTAATGACGTAGTTGAGGTAGTTGCCTTATCAGCATTCTCTCCTAGTGATACTGTGAGTGCGGCAAATGGTGGTACGTTTGCTGGTAATGTGATCATGTCTGGGAACCTTACAGTCAATGGTACTACGACTACTATTGATACTCAGCATCTTATTGTTGAGGATAAGAACATTGAGATTGCATCAGTTGACACTCCTTCTGATACGACTTGTGAAGGTGCAGGACTAACGATAAAAGGTGGAACAATACAGTCAACTTATCACAATTCTGCTGATAAGACATTTACATGGACAGATGGTAATGATGAAATGTCATTTGTTTCATCTCACAAAATTGCAGAAAACAAAGGCTCATCTGCTTGGCAGAGGCCATTAACAACCCAATTAGGATTAAGTTAAGGAGAAAATATGGCAATTCCAAGTGGATCAGGCACAGAAGTTTTACGAACATCAATACTATCTACTGTATCTAATTCTTACCTAGATTTAATACCTATTATAAATAATCATATCTATACAGTTCTTTCGATTACTGTATATGAAAAAGATGGGATAGCAACACATACTTTTAATATGAGCCTTTATGATGGATCAACCGATAATCTTATAGTATATAATCATGCTATGCCTGTTCAATCAACATTTGTTTGGAATGATAAATTGGTTTTAAATGGAGCTGACTTAAACTCTAAAACCAGTGGTACTAATAACTGGAAATTACGGGTTAAATCTACAACTGCCGCAAATTCAGGTGGGTTAAGTGTTATTTGTAGTTACATAGATCAAGATTGGACATAGGAGAATAGTATGAGTGGAATGATTAATACACGAGGCAGTAAGTCAGGAATCTTAGGTATTCAAACTGTAAGTGCAGATTTTAGTGGTACTAATTATACTGCGGCATCTTATGGTGATAACATTATTTGGAAAATTGATGAAGTAGTGCATTTTTCTATTGTTTGTTCTCGAAGTGGGACTCCTGCAAATAATGAAATTGTTTGCTTTTTTCCCATAGGATATGCTCCTGTAAAACATACATCGTATCCGGGCACATCAAGTACAGGGTATCAAGGCGATGATATTGATGTACTGTATTTAATAGCAGAAGATGGCACAGGGGATTCTAGTAATCCTAGAGCATTGAAAATAGGAAGTCCTAACAATCTCAGCAGTTCTACTTTCCATTTAAGATTAAATGGTCATTTTCATCGTTGGTTAGTAGGCAGTTAATAGTTAAAAATTTAAGGAGTAACACATGACAAAGGCTCGAATACTGGCAGATTACGTTGCAGGAGGCACAACTGCGGCAGAGTTTGATTACATGGATGGAGTAACATCAAATGTGCAGACTCAGTTAGATGCAAAAGCACCACTGGCTAGTCCTACATTTACTGGCAACTTTACCTCAGTAGGTATAGATGATAATGCAGATGCAACTGCAATTACTATTGACAGTAGTGAGAAGGTGGGCATCGGCACTGCAACCCCTGCAAAACAATTAGAAGTATCTGCCGCAATTCCAACTATTAGATTAAACAGTACCGAAGGAAATGTTGGGAATACTGACATTCTTGGTGAAATTTCTTGGAAGAGTGCAGATGCAGGACGAAGTGGTGATCCAATCTCTTATATTAGATCAGTATCTGCTAATGCAACGGGAACAACAACTGACCTAACATTTGGTACTTATTATGAAGCACACGATGCCACAGAAAGAATGAGAATTAATTATGATGGTGCTGTTCTAATTGGTAAAACCACCGTTGGTGGGGCAGAAGGTATACAATTAGAAGGTGGTGGGCTTGTTTATGCAATTTGTAGTGGTGCACGTCCTGCAATTTTTGGAAGGAATGACAGTGATGGGACATTAGTTGAATGTCTCAGGTCAGGAAGTACAGTGGGGTCTATAAGTGTGA
>VTLG01012258.1_pt1 | contig 36969 bp, 58 predicted proteins | sample 4694571 | NCBI WGS metagenome assembly VTLG01 (sample SAMN12604809, study PRJNA352737) | marine metagenome | biome: ENVO:00000447; feature: ENVO:00000209|ENVO:00000569|ENVO:01000036; material: ENVO:00002151; isolation source: viral sequences binned using virsorter ...
TCGGGGGGTACTTAGTCGCGTTTTTGACCAAAAGGGGCCAAAAATCATGTTGGGTTCTGAACTGGTTTGTTGCCGCGTGTCTGCGAACTGTTGCGGTTTGTCGAGAAAGGTTGCACTATGACTGCCAAACGTCGGGCCGTGTCAGCCGCCGAGCGAACAACCGATCCGTGGCGCAATCGGATCGTTGGGCAAGGCGACGAGGCACCGGATCAACTGTTAGCAAATCCGAGCAACTGGCGCATCCATCCAACGGCGCAACGCGAGGCGTTGGCGGCGGTGTTGGATGATGTCGGCTGGGTGCAGCGGGTGATCGTCAACCGCACGACGCAGCACGTGGTCGATGGGCATTTGCGTGTGGCGTTGGCGTTATCGCGTGACGAGCCGACGATCCCGGTCAACTATGTTGAGTTGGATGAGCGCGAAGAGGCGTTGGTGCTGGCCGCCCTTGATCCGATTGCGGCGATGGCGGCAACCGACAAGGACAAGTTGCGCGAGCTGCTTGAGCAGGCGCAGGTCACTGACGAGGCACTGCGCGATCAACTCAACGACGTGGCGGGCATGACGGCCGCGCTCACAGAGGGCGAGACTGATCCCGACGCGGTGCCTGATGAGCGGGCAACCGAGATCGAGCGTGGCGATCTATTTGCACTTGGCGATCACCGATTGCTCTGCGGAGATTGCACTGCCGCTGAAGACGTGGCGACGATATTGAAATCCAACAATGTTAGGCTGTGTTTTACCAGTCCACCGTACGCACAGCAACGCGACTATAAAAATAAAGCAGGATTATCTGTTGAGCATTTATCGCACTTTCTACCGACTGCAGTGTCGTCGGTTGAGTACTTTGCCGTCAATCTCGGCATTAGTCGGTCGGACGGTGTGATCGACGTGTACTGGAATCACTATATCGACGCTGCAAACAATGCTGGTCTTGGATTGTTATCGTGGAATATCTGGTCACGCGAGAATATGAAAATGTCAATTGGCCAAGTCAGTGCTATGTTTCCCATTCAGCACGAATGGGTGTTTGTGTTTGGAACAAAACCAACAAAGTTAATCCCGATTATAGAAAACAAAACTGGCGGTGCGACACTTGTGTCAACCGACAGGCAACAGGACGGCACAGTCAAAAACAAAGGGCAAAAGTTACGCAGACCTCGACGGGAACTGGGAACTATTACGACGTTACAGGCAGTCGAACGGAACGACGATCACCCGGCACAATTCCCTGTCGAACTTCCTCAACTGTATCTGCAATCATTTGGTGGCGATGTCTACGATCCATTTGCAGGCAGCGGCACCACCATCATCGCCGCCGAACAACTCAGCCGCCGCTGTTACGCTATCGAGATCGAGCCGTCCTATTGCCAAGTAATAATTGATCGCTGGGAAGCGTTCACAGGCCAGAAGGCCAAGAAGGTGCAACCATGAAAGGCCGAAAACCGAAACCAACCGCGATCAAAAAACAGGATGGGAATCCTGGCAGGCGGCCGTTTAACACCAACGAACCCATTGCGACACCGGGCTTGCCTGACTGCCCTGATCATCTTGACGACGAGGCGCAGGCCGAGTGGCACCGCACCGGGGCGCAACTGGTCAAAGAGAAGCGCATGAGTCCGACATATAAAGCGGCGTTTGCGGCCTACTGCGTCGCGTGGTCGCGTTGGGTCATGGCTGAGAAAAAGGTGCAGGAGTTTGGGCCGGTGCATAGCACGCCGAACGGCTATCTTCAGTCGTCGCCGTATTTGACCATTGCCAACCAAGCGTTTGCGCAAGTGATGAAAGCGTTGACCGAGTTGGGCATCAGCCCGACGAGTCAGGCTCGCGTGGCGGCGGTCAAAGAACCGGCGACCGTGTCGCGACTGGATGCGTTTTTGATCAATGGCAGAAAAAACCAAGCGAGCTAAGGCCAAGCGAGCGCCCGCGTGGGCGGCACGGGCCAAGAAGCTCGACGGCACTGAGGCGACGCAGTATGCGTATGACGTTGTGCGTGGTGCGGTTATCGCGGGGCCGTTGGTGCGGCTGGCGTGTGCCAGGCACCTGCGTGATCTCGTGGACGGCCCTGCACGCGGCCTGCGGTTTGACGCTGACAAAGCGGAGCAGATCAGGCTGTTCTTTCACACGTTTCTCAAACTGAGCGACGGCGTGTGGGCGGGCAAGCCGTTTGTGCTTGAGCCGTGGCAGTGTTTTATCGTCCAATCGTTATTTGGCTGGGTCAACGCAGACGGCTATCGGCGGTTTCGGTTGGCGTTCTGCGAGATTGGCAAAGGCAACGGCAAGTCACCGTTGTGCGCAGGCGTCGGCTTGTGGGGTTTGCTCGAGGGCGAGGCCAGTGCGGAGATCTACAGTGCCGCGACCGCACGCGACCAAGCCAAAATCCTGTTTACGGATGCCGTCAAGATGGTCGCCGCCTCGCCAGAACTGTCGAGCGTGATCCGTGCGAATCAGAACAACTTGAGCGGGCCTGATTATTCATTCTTTCGGCCGGTCAGCTCAGAGCATCGTGGGCTTGACGGCAAGCGGGTGCATATGGCGTTGATCGATGAGATCATGGAACACCCCAACGATCTCGTCGTGGAAAAAATGATCGCCGGTCGGAAGGGCCGCAAACAGCCGTTGCAGTTTGAGATTACGAACAGCGGGCATGATCGCACGTCAGTCTGTTACACCCACCACGAGTATTCTGAACGGGTGCTGCACGGCACCGTCAAAAACGATCAGTGGTTTGCCTACGTGTGCGGGCTTGATGAGGATGACGATCCGTTTGACGATCCCAAGTGCTGGATTAAAGCCAATCCCAACCTCGGCGTCAGTATTGATCCGAGTTACATCGAGCAACAGATCACTGAGGCCAAAGGCATGGCGAGTAAAGAGGCCATCGTGCGGCGGCTCAACCTCTGCCAGTGGACGCGCACCCGTACGCGGGCGATTGATCTGGCGTTGTGGGATCAGTGTCCTGACTTGGATGGTGTCGCGTTGGCAGGCGTGCCGTGTTTTGGCGGGTTGGATCTCGGTATGTCGGAGGATTGGTCGGCGTTCGCCGTGGTGTTTGAGTTGGATGACGGGCGGTACGGCATGAAGTGCCACTACTGGTTGCCAGAGGCGACGACGCTGCGGGAGGACGGTCGACCGTATGAGGCGTGGCTCGCCGCCAACTTGATCCGCGTGACGCCAGGCACCGTCACCGACTATGACGTGATCGAGTCTGACGTGCTTGAGATCTGCGAGCAGTATGGCGTGCGTGAGGTTGGGTTCGACAAACGGTTTGCCATGCAGCTCGCGCACCATTTGGTCGGCGCAGGCCAGAACATGATCGATCAACCGCAGGGGTTTGCGTTGAGTGAGGCGTGCGTGCGGTTGCAGGAGTTGATCGCGTCGGGCAAATTGCACCACGACCACGATCCGATACTGGCGTGGATGATGGGTAATTTGACTGTTCGCGTGGGCAGATATCAGGAAGTGCGGCCAGATAAGCAGGAATCAGCCGAGAAGATTGACGGCGTGGTCGCGTCGTTGATGGGGTTGGCGCGGTCACTGTCACAACCTGACGAGGCTGGCAGTGTCTATGAAGAGCGCGGGATCTTGACGTTCTAATCCTTACGACTCAAACATCGTTTTGGGAATGGCGATCAACCAGCGATCCGGTTGTGACGTGTCGGGGTCAAGGTTGACCGCGTAGCGCACGCCGGGATCGTTGCGTTTGAGATCAGCAATAAACCCGTCGCGGTCGGCTTGTGTTTTGAACGCAAATAGCTCGTTGGCGTTTGGTGTCAAGGTTGTGGTCTTTGCCTGCTCCTGCATAACCGCAACCCTACTATATTTCTGCTTGCCGTGTCCCTGCATCGCGTGAAACGATCCACTGAGTGATAGCCGACGCCTGCTTTGTGATTGGCTGGGTCGGCATCCTGTACGGCTGTTACCTCGTCGCCCCGTGGCTGATGTTTATTGTGGGCGGCCTCACCTTAGTGGCAATCGGCGTATTGCTCACCGGCCGTCTATCAGATTATGGGACTACTCGACCGCCTGCTTGAGAACCGTGCCACCCTCGCCCGTCCGACGACGTGGTTGATGGACGCACTCAACGGCAATCCAACGGCTAGCGGCGTCTCGGTAACACAAGAGACGGCGTTGCGTAATCCTGCCGTCTATCGGGCCGTCAGTCTCATCAGTTCGACCGTGGCGCAGTTGCCGCTCAAGGTCTATCGGCGATTACCGGACTACGGCAAAGTCGAAGAAAAAAGCCATCAAATCTATGGCTTGATCCACGATGCGCCCAATCCTGAGATGACGGCGGTGGACTTTCGCGAAGCCGTGCAAACCGATCTCTGTCTGTACGGCAATGCGTTTGCGCAGATCGTGCGCGACGATCAGGGCCGGGTCACGCAGTTATGGCCGTTGCGCTCGGCGTGGATGCAGATGAGCCGCGACAAGGATCGCACGTTGGTCTACCAGTACCAGACACCAGATCAACGGTATGAGTGGAAGCATGACGCGCAGCGGCCGTCGGTGTTGCATTTGCGCTCGTTTTCGGCTGACGGCATTGTCGGCCGGTCACCGATCCAAGTGGCCCGCGAGTCAATTGCGGCCGCGATTGCCGCTGACGAGTATGGCGCACGCTACTGGGGCAACAATTCAGTGCCAAACGGCGTGTTACAAGGCCCGAAAAATGCACGACTCACGACCGAGGCGCACCAACGACTGCGCACCAGTTGGGAAGCGGCGCACCGGGGCGTCTCGCAATCGCATCGTGTGGCGTTGCTTGAGGACGGGTGGACGTGGAACCCGATCAGCGTGGCGAACCGTGACGCGCAGTGGGTCGAGGCGCGGCAGCTTGGCGTCGTGGACGTCTGCCGGTTGTATTCGTTGCCGCCGTGGTCATTGTTCGACATGAACCAAACCAGCACCTACAACACGGTCGAACAGCAATCGCTCGACTTTATCAAAGAAATGACCGTCTGGTTGCGCCGTTGGGAATCTCAGATCGACAAAGATCTACTCGGCGCACGACGGAACGGGCGCACGTTCTTTGCCGCGTTTACGGTTGAGGGCTTGCTGCGCTCGGATATCCAAACCAGATACCAAAGTTATGCCACGGCCCGACAATGGGGCTGGATGTCGACCAACGAGATCCGAGTGCGCGAAAATCTCAACAGCCTCGGCCCCAAAGGTGACGTCTATCTGCAACCGCTCAATATGGTCGACGCAGGCCAGGACACCGCACCGGAACCGCGCAGCGAAGATCCGATCACCCAAGACCATAAAGAGCGGTTATTTGCGCTCGCGACGGGGAAAGTGCAGTGATGAGAGAGGCATTGGAGGATCGAACGATGAACGAGATCACAGCGCAACGGTTGGAAGTACGAAGCGTCGAGCGGCCGGTTGAAACGCGAGCCGATGCCGAGGGCAACCCGACCACGTTGTCGGGCTATGCGGCCGTGTTTGATACCCCGGCCACCATTGGCGGCGTGCAGCCGTTTGTTGAGGTGATTGATCGGGGCGCGTTTGACACCGCGCTCGGCGACGACGTGCGGGTGCTGTTTAACCACGATCCGAATCTATTGATCGGGCGCACCAAAAGCGGCACCGCGTCGATCTCGGTTGACCAGCACGGCCTGCGCTATGACGTGACGCCGCCTGACACGCAAGTCGGGCGCGACGTGATGGCGTTGGTCGGGCGCGGCGACGTCGACGGCAGTAGTTTCGGGTTTCGGGTGCTTGAGGATCGGTGGACAGAGGGACAGACGGCCGACGAGCTGCCGGTGCGACACATTCAGCGCGTGGCGTTGTATGACGTTTCACCCGTGACCTCACCCGCCTATATTGAGACATCGGTCGAGGCGCGAGCCGAGGCCGAGACGATCACCGCTGCCGCCATCGCACGGCGCGAGGCCAAGCGTGATCAGTTAGCAGAAACAGACCGACGGCGGCACCGGGTCGCCCACAACATTGCGACAAGTTATTAGGTGCCGCATTACTGCGTGTTCCGATTGCGTCATCGTCGTGTGACCTCGCGCAACCACTCGCACAACTACAACCTCACCGGAGGGTGAAAACATGAGTGACAATTTGCGCGAACAACGAATAAAGCTGGTCGCCGATCAGCGTCAACTAATCAAAACGGCCGACGACGAGAGTCGCGGCATGACCGTTGATGAGATGGCAACCTTTGACAAGCTCGATGCCGACATTGTGGGCCTCAAGGCGACCATTGATCGCAGCGAGTCAGTGGCAGCGGTTGAAAGTCGCGCCACTGAGCAGCGCATCCAAATGGCCGAGCCGGTTGAAACCCGCACGCCTGCGACGATGAGTTTGCCCATTGCAGAATCAAACGAGCAACGCACCTCGTCGGAGTATCGCAGCGGGTTTGAGCGTTACATGCGCGGCGGCCAGCTCAACGACACCGAGACGCGGGCCTTGAGCGAGGGTACCGACACCGCTGGCGGGTACTTGGTGCCGAATCAGTGGTATACACGGATCGTTGAAAAGCTCAACGAAGAGAACGTCATGCGTCGTCTTAGCACGATCATCACGACTCAGAGCGGCACATTCAACATTCCCGTCGTGACGACATCAGGCACCGCCGCGTGGACGGCAGAAGGATCTGCGCTGACAGAGTCAGATACGGTGTTTGGCAACTACACCATGTCGGCGTATAAAGCCGCTCGCATTATGAAAGTCTCACGCGAGCTGATCGCTGATAACACGTTCGATCTCGAAAGCTATATTACGAGCGAATTTACCACCTCGATCAACACCTTGTGTGAGGCAGCCTATATTGACGGCGATGCGTCATCAAAACCCAAAGGCGTCATTTATGACGCGACTGTGACGGCGTTTGCAGGCGCGGCAGCGATTACGGCTGACGAGTTGATTGGCTTATACCATGAACTCAAGCCGCAGTATCGTGTGCGACCGAATACGGCGTGGATCATGGCCGATGCCACGATCAAAGCGGTGCGACTGCTTAAAGACACGACCAACCAATACATCTGGCAACCCGGTCTGCGCGACGGCGATCCTGATCGGTTGCTTGGCAAACCAGTCTATGCGTCGAGCCACATGCCCGCCATGACAACTCTGAAGAAATCCGTTTTATTCGGGGATTATTCGTACTTCTTCATTGGCGACCGCAGCGGCATTGAAATGCAGCGACTGTATGAGCTGTATGCGGCCTCTGGTCAAGATGCGTTTATCGGCACATTCCGCACCGACTCGGTACTGACTAACACCGAAGCCGTGCAGGTTGGGCAGCAAGCGTAGCGTAGCGAGTGACGCGCTGGCGCGGGTGGGTTTCGTTCTGGTTGTCGGTACTGCGGCGACTTGCCACCCGCGTCGGTTGTGTTGTTTTAGCAATGACTGGCAAAACAAAGATCCGACTGTTGACCGGGATCGCTGGGTCACTGACTGGCAATCCCGGTGACGTGGTGGAGTGCGACACCGTGTTTGCGCTGCGATTGATCGACACCAATCAGGCCGAGCCGGTTGACGCTGATCGCATTGCTGCGCAACCGGAGGCGGCGGTGATGAGCGCACCGGAAACGGCGACACGCAAGCGGGCGACGTCGCGATCAAAACGAGGGCGCAGCCGTGGCTGAGTGGTACGACATCAAGCGCAATCTCTCAGAGGTCACGGCCCCGAGTGTTGAGCCGATTGCGCTGAGTGAGGCGAAGGCGTTTTTACGCATTGACCACTCGACGCAGGACACGCTGATCGGCGAGCTGATCACAGCCGCACGGCAGCGCGTTGAGAACGACACCGGCCGCAGTTTGATCAATACCACATGGGATCTCTGGTTTGATGCGTTCCCGACGGCGCGGGCGATCACCGTGGCGCGGTTGCCGCTGGTCTCAATCACGCACGTCAAGAGTTATGACGACGACGACACTGAGGCCACATTTGCGTCGAGTGATTATCTCGTGGACACGGTGCAGGGCCGCGTGGCGCTGAATGATAGTAAAGACTGGCCCGACGATCTGCGACAATTTAACAGCGGCGTGATTCGGTTTGTGGCGGGCTTTGGCACCGCCTCGACCGACGTGCCGCAACCGTTGCGGCTCGCCTGCTATCAGTTGCTCACGAACTTTTATGAGCATGCTGACGTCGTGCAGGGGAGTGACGCGATCAGCGAGGCGTATGCGGGCCATATTGCGGCGTATCGTAACGCCGCCGGGATCGCGTAATGGCTGACGAGTTACTCAACCCGTCAGAGTTTTCTGAACGGATCACCCTGCAGGTCAACACGGTGAGTAGCGACAACCAAGGCGGGCGCAGCTCGTCGTGGGGAACGCTGGCGACCGTGTGGGCGCACGTGCGAGCAGCGACCACTCGCGAGGCGTTGCAGGCGCGGAGCGTAACGAGTGAGACGCAATACGTGGTGACGGTCAGGTATCGCACCGACGTCACAGCTAAGAACCGGTTGCAATGGACACCGTCATGGTCAAGCGGCACGGCGGCCAAGACGTTACAAATTCAGGGCGTGCGGCCGTTGCGGTTATCGCAAACCTTGCAACTCGATTGTGGAGAGCGCGTCTGATGCCGCGATCTGCTCTTGAGCCAGCGGCCGAGGCCATCTATGGGTTGCTCAACGTTAGCGCGATGACCACCTTGGCGACCGGCGGCGTCTATCAGGACGTGCCGCAGGATACCAGCTTTCCCTACCTAGCCTTTGAGGTACGCGAGAACGACACCAACGGCACGTTTGGACAGATCTTCTATTCGATGGGCGTCGATATTCATTGCTACTCGCAGTATGAGGGCAACCAACAGGCCGACACGATCATCAACAAGGCGGTGCAGTTGCTCACGTATCAAACGCCGAGCATGAGCAACTTTACGGCTCTATTTTTGATCCACGACGGCTCAAGCAATTTGCCAGACATTGATGTGAATGGCGTCCCGACCAAGCACTTGTTGGCCGAGTTTACGTTAACGGTGAGTGAGGACTAATGGCGCAGCCGGTGACGTTTAAATTGTCGATGAAGGGCAACCGCAAGATCGCGGCCGAGTTGCAGCGCATTGCGCGTGAGTCACCAGCGAAAGCCAAAAAAGCACTCTTCCAAGAGGCGACCAAGCAGATGATGATGGCGTTTCGCAAAACGCCCGTCGACACCGATCACATCGGCGGCGGCGCGTTGCGTGATTCCGCTGACATCGGCCAACCGTATCAGCAAGGGTTTGATCTCATGGTGCCGTTTGGCTTTGGCACGACGCAGGAAACGGCCAAGTATGCGCTCGCCCAGCATCAAAAACACTTTTCTCATACCAAAGGCCAACGTCGGTTTTTGGCTGATGTCATCTATAAACAGCGCGGCCGCATGGTGCGCCGTCTCGCGAAAGCGTTGGCCTTGCGATGACGCCGCCGCCAAAGGAAGTGGTCAACTGCCCGCAGTGCGGGGCGAACGGTGAGAAGCGCGTCGAGTCGGGCGGGTTTGGTCGGAACGTGCGCGACGTGTGCGGCGTCTGCGGGCATGAGTTTACGGAACACACGCAACGAGATGAGGTGCAGGCATGACCGGCAGCGACTACACCGCTACGACAACCTTGACGAACGCTGACGGCGACGTGATCGCCGAGACGGGCGCACGATGCGACGCCGTGCCGAGTGAGTCACTGGCGTGGCTGATTGAGCAGGGCGTCATTGTGCCAGCGACCACGAGCGCGACCGTGGCAGCGCGTGACGACGAGGCCGATGAGGCCGATGAGGATGAGGGACTTTAACCATGGCAAAATACGGCAGCAATAACGTCACGCTAATCATTCAGGGTTTTAATGTGTCAGGCGTCAGCACCAGTCTGTCAGACGTCAGTACGGCCAACCTTGAAGAGACGACCGGCTTGGGCGATGCGTGGCAGGAACAGACGAGCACCGGCATACGCACGGCCGAACTCAACGCCGAGGGGTTTTACGACGACGCGACCGATAGCGTCAACGCGGCGTTGTCAGGCTCAGAGGCGACATCAAAGGTCGTTAGTTACTACTACGCAGGCGGCACGCACGGGACGCCGTTTACGTCGCACGAGGGCGTCTTTGCTGGCACCTACACGCGGCAGGCGACTCGGGGCGAGCTGACCAAAGCCAACGGCACCTATACGGTCACAGGCGTCAAAGACGAGGGCATCCTGCTGTTACCGCTAACGTCATACACGGCGACGGGTTCTGGCGAGGCCGATTTGTGGCCTGACGGCGAAACGTCAAGTGCGGGCGGCGCGGGTACGTTGCAAGTGACAACGGTCACCGGCACGTCACCGACGGCCGACGTCAAGATCCGAGATAGTGCTGACAACATCACGTACGCCGACCTGATCACATTTACACAGGCGACGGCACGCACGGCTGAACGTAAAACCGTCAGCGGCACGGTGAATAAATATGTGCAAGTGACCTACACCATCGGCGGCACGACTCCAAACTTCACGATGGTCGTGGGGTTTGCCAGAGGCTAGCGATGGCGGTTGACGTCACGAGGTATCAACACGCAGCGCGGGAGATCGAACGCTTTGCCCGTCTGCGTCTGTATGACGCGGGAGACGCCACCACCGAGGCCGAGGCACGCACGTTGCTCCGGTTGGCGGTTGGCGTTCGCCGCAAGCTCGACAAGTGGCCGCCACGGGCGGCGGCCGTTCCAGGTAAACCATCGCGACCGTTTGCGCCCCTTCGCCCAACTGTGGCCTCTAGCGCACCGCGTGCAACTTAAGAAGGGACACAAAAATCATGAGTAAATACGGTTCAAATTCCATAATTGTCGCCGTGGATAATTCGAGCGGTACGCCGGTCACCATGACCAACTATATTACGACCATCAATGCTGTAAGCGTCGAGGCCGTTTTAAATGAGACCACGGCATTCGGCGATGCGTGGGCCGAGCAACTCTCAACCGGCATGCGTCGCGCAGAACCCATTGTGCTGGGCGGCCTGTATGACGACACCAGCACGACCGGCCCCGACGCCATTTTTAACGACGTGGCGAGCGGCCCAAGCGACACCGGGTCAACCCGCACGATCACCATCACATGGGGAGCCTCCAAAACCACCGCATGCGAGGCGATCATTACCAATTACACACGCACCGCCACACGCGGCGAGCTGACGGCGTATGAGGTCACACTGACGCCGACCGGCACCGTCACCGAGGCGTAATCAGTAGACACGGTTGTGGGTTTTGGGCGCATGGTGCGCCCTCGCCCGCCGCCCTGATGGGAGTTGCTCATGTTTAGTTCAAAAGTCACCAAAGAGGTCAAGACACCCAGCACGCCGAGTTACACCGTGACGATCAAGGCGTTGTCGGGTCGGGCCAAAGAACGCTGTCAGCAGGCCACGATTGGCAAAGCCGCCGAGTTGATGCAGTCGGTTGGCGGGGCGGCCATCTTTGAGCAGATCAGGCAAATGGGCGGTGAGCAAGCCGTCAAGGATGAGGTCGAGGAACGTGATCCAAAAGCCGCGTTTGATCGCGAGCAGACGTTGATTGATGGCGTCGTCAAGTGGTCGGCCAAGATTCCGGTGACGCCTGATGCGATCAACGACCTTGAGGCTGAGACGGCTGACTTTTTGTTTGTGCAGATTTTGCGGTTATCGAAAGTAGCGATCAATGCCGAGGAGATCACCACACAGGATGCCGACCGAAAAAACGATTAAAGGCGTTTCACCGCTACCTGACCGGGGGGCAGTGCGACGCCGACACGGTGCGGCTCTGGATTATCTCGCGGATCGCGGAGGACTTTCATTGCCTGCCGCACGTGGCCGAGCGGTTACTACTGGACGATCCAGAGGACACGGCGATCCGAATTATGGAACTACGGAACTATGCGGCCGCCTTTCGCAGTTATCAAGCGGCCGATGGCGACATCAAGAAACTTGAGGCGACCGAGACAATGGATCTGGTGATTGATAACGTGTTTAGGCTCAAGCAGGAATCGTTTGCCGAGGGTGACGACTAATGGCGGCCAACGTCTCAGTCGGCACGCTCTTTGCCACGCTCAAGCTGCGCGACACCTTTAGCAACTCGCTGAACGAGGCGGCCAAAAAGGTCAACCTCTTTGGCAAAAAGATGCGCAAGGTTGGCGGCAACATGCAGCGCATGGGCGGGCAAATGTTCACGGGCCTGACGTTGCCGATTGTCGCGATAGGCGGCAGTCTCGCCAAGCTCGGTATGGACGCGGTTGAGGCCGAGAACCTGATCTCGGTGTCGTTCAAAGACATGGCCCAAGACGCTGATGCGTGGGGCAACCGCATGAGCGACACGTTGGGCCTCAATCGGTTCGAGGTTAAAGAGCAGGCGGCGGTGTTGTTCACGATGACCAACTCGATGGGCCTCGCGAAAGATGCCGCGTTTGATATGTCCACGGGCGTGGTCGAGTTGGCCGCTGATATGGCCTCGTTTCGCAATATCAAATTCGAGGACGCGCTCACGAAGATCCGCAGCGGCCTCGTCGGTGAAGCGGAGCCACTCAAAGCCCTCGGCATTTTAGTTGACGAGAACACGATCAAAACCGAGGCGTACCGGATCGGACTGGTTGCGCAAGGCGAGGCGCTGACGCAGCAGCAAAAAGTGGCGGCACGCTATTCGGCGATCTTGCGGCAAACGGCTGACGATCAAGGCGACCTTGCCAGGACGATGGACTCACCGACCAACAAACTGCGCAGGATGCGCACCAAGCTGGTCGAAGCGGCGACGGCGTTGGGCGTGGCCCTCATGCCCGCCATTGCCAAAGGGATCGACTTACTCGGCAAGCTCGCCGACCGTGTGCGTGAGGCGATGGATCGTTTCCAGAACCTCACGCCCGCCGTGCAGACGGCGGTCGCGGCGGTCGCGGCAGTGGTCGCGGCGGCTGGCCCGCTGATCTTTGTGTTTGGTCACATGATTGCGGCGTTGGGCCAAGTCGCCAAGCCGTTGACGTGGGTGATCAAGAAATTCAACCAACTCGGCACGACCAAATTCACCGTAATGCTCGACGGCCTCAAAAAGTTTGGCCGAGCCGTGAAGTTTTTGATCCGGTTGCCGTTTACGTTAAGCCCGGTCGGGTTGGCCTTAACCCTTGTCACGGCGGCGTTCGTCGGGTTGCTCACGTCAACTGAAAACGGTCGCCGCGTACTCAAATCGTTATTTGACACGCTCATGCTGCTGGGCCGCGTCGCGCTCAAGTTGGTTGGTGAGGCGTTTGACTGGGTTGCCGATAAGGTTAACCAGTTTCTCGGATTTCTCGGATCAATGTTCAGCGCGTTTGAAGGCTCGACCGGCATTTTGGGATCGTTGGCTGACGGGCTTGACGGCTTTAATGACAAGCTGCGCGACTATCTTGGCGACGGCCCGAAAGCGACCGAGGTCACCGAGGATCTCACGGCGGCAGCGGAGACGGCCGCCATTGCAACCACCGACATGGCTGACGGCGTGGCGCTCATTGATCAAGAGTTTGCCGCGTTGCAGGAGTCGCTCGCCCGCACTGATCTGTCGGGCAAGGTGACCGAATTAAGCAAGGCGTTTGACACTCTTGAACCGTCGATCAAGCGCAGCGCGTATGTGCGCGAACGCTACGCCAAGCAACTGCAAACCCTCGCCGATGACGGGGCCGAACTGACTGAACAACAAAAACAGATCGTGTGGTGGTTCAAGCAGACCGGGCATGAGCTATCGAGCAACGTCAACGTGCAGTTTAATCTCGCCAACACGCGCTATATGCCTGAGTTTTACGAGGGCGTTGTCAAGATTGACAAAGCGTATCAGGGACTCAACAGCACGCTGGTCGATTCCAAAGGCAAGTTGATCAGTTGGGCCGACTCTGGCCTCAAGCCGTTAGGGTTATTCGGCGGTGCTGTTGAGGGAATAAAAACCAGTCTCAGCGGGTTGATGCAGGGGTTGACCGGCGGCAAAGGGCTGGGCGGCTTCATGAGCAAGCTGGGCGGCGGGATGATGGAGTCGCTCGGCTCACTGGCAACGGGGGGCTTGTCTTCGCTCGTCTCACTCGGTGCTGGTGCGCTGCAAAAAGGCATCGGCAAAATCGGTGGATTTTTCAAAGGCATCTTTGGTGGGAACGCCAAAAAGCGCAGGCAAGAAGCCAAAGAAGCGGCCGACGCCGCAGCCGCCGCCGCCGCAGAAATACAGAAGCTCACCAGCGAATCGATCATCGGTTTGCAGGATCTCACGGCGCAAGCGGCCACGACCGGGCAACTGCTCCCTGAGCATTTGGCACCTTACTTGGAAACACTCCGCACGGCAGGCCAGTTGACGCGTGAGGATCAAGATCTGCTGATGGGCATGGCGGCCGAGGCTGACGTTGATTTCGACGGCATGAAAGCCGCCGCTGAGAAGTATGGGATCGCCCTCAGTAGCCTCGGCCCGGCGTTTGACGAGGCCCGTATGGGTCGAGCCGCTCGCGCACTCGCCAAAGATTGGGACGTCTTGATCAAGGGCGGGGCTGACGTCAATGCGGTCATCGACGGCATGGGCGACGAGGTGCAGAACCTTGTCACCGATGCGCTCACGGCGGGGCAACAGATCCCGCACAACCTGCAACCGATTATCGAGAAAATGATCGAAGCGGGCCGCCTCACCGATGAAGAGGGCAACAAACTCACCGGCCTCGGTCAGTTGGATTTTGCGACGCCGATTGAGGCGCGGTTTAGTAAGTTGATCGACAAGATCAGTGAGTTGATCGACAAGCTCGCAGGGCCGACTAACTCAGCAACGGCGGCCACGGCAGCACTCGCGAGCGACCTCAACAACCTGCCTGATCCGAGAGTCAGCATTGCGTTTGACTACGATCTACCAGAGTTTGATTTTGGCAACGGCGTGCGGTTCGCGGGGCCATCGTTCCAACAGGGATCGGGCGGGTTTCGAGACTTTGGCGGCGGCACGCTCGCCATGCTGCACGGGCGTGAGGCGGTGGTCGCACAAGGGCAAACCGCACCGGGATCGCGTGACCTCTCGCAAATGGATCACCGACTTGCCAGTATCGAGCGGTTGCTGCGCGATCAGCCGAGGGCGATGGGGCTGGTCGTCTCTGACAGTTTGGCCATGGTGCGCTAGATGGGCGCAGCGGCCGAGATCAAGATCGAAGTCGAAACGTCTGACGACGTCTGGACGGATCTGACGGACGACACGGTCGCGGCCGAAGGGTTACAGATTCGCTACGGGATCAACGGGGACAAACCGCTCGACGCCGTGGCGGGCAGCGGCGAGGCGACGTTTACCGTCAGCGGCCGCAAATATTCGTTTAACCATGCCGACGTCTTGAGTGGCTGGCAGTTTGGCGCGGGCATACGGATCACCATGTATCGCACGAGCGACGCGGCACAGGCGATCTCGTCTATTACCCGCAGCAGCTCGACGGCGACGGTGACCACGTCAGGCAGTCACGGCTATGCAACCGGCGATTGGATCACCATTGCCGGTGCTGGTGAGTCGCAATATAACGGGATCTTCCAAATCACCAACACCGCCGCCACGACGTTTACGTATGCCGTGCCAGGGACGCCGTCGACGCCCGCGAGCGGCACCAAAACAGCACGGATCGGCTACGTGCGGCACCGTGGCAAGTTGCGTGTCGCCAACCCTGATCCCGGTCAATACCATGCGCCGCTGGTGCGCGTCGTCAGTTACGACGGCATCAGAGATCTGGCCGAGGCGACGCTGCGGCAGATTGCGATCCAAATTAATAAAACCGAGAGCGAACTGCTCACCGCCGTGTGCGATGCGGTGCCGAGTAGTGCGCAACCACTGGCACGTGACTTTGCCACGGGCGTGGAGACGTTCCCGTATTCGCTCGATGAGTTGGGCGGCGGTGCGGCGGCACTCGGCGTGATCAAGAGCATTGCCGTGTCGAGTTTTGCGGCGGTGTTTATGAAGGGCGACGGCACGCTCGTGTTGCAATCGCGCACGACCAGAGGCGCAGGCACGCCCGCGTTCCACTTCGATAACCTGCACCACGGCCAGACGGCCAACGCCAGCGTTGACGAGTTGGTCAACCGCGTCGAGGTTGTGATCAACCCGCGCAAAGTCGATGCCTCGGCGACGACGGTCGTGTATTCGACAGTCGGCACGGCGTTATCTGTTGAGGCTGGCAAAACCGTCACGATCTCGGTCGAGTTTCGCGATCCTGATGAGTCGCGCACGCTGATCGGGGCCACTGACGTGGTGACGACCTTAGTCGCCAATACCGATTACGGCGGGCGGCCCAATGAGAACGGCAGCGGCTCAGACGTTTCGAGTGATATCGCTATCGTCTGCACGGCGTACGCCAGCACCGCCACGCTCGCCATCACCAACAGCGGATCGGCCACGGTCTACCTTGTGACGAGCGGAGGCGTGCCGTTGTTGCAGATACGCGGCAAGGGTATCTATCAGCGCAGCCCGTTGACGTTTTCAGAAGTCTCGACGCAGCCGTATGGCGACAAGTCGGTCGTGATCGATGCGCGGTATATGTCAAACACTGACAACGCGCAGGGCTATGCGACGACGGTTGAGGAACGCTGGAACCAACCCGTCGCCGCCATGCTGGAGGCGATTGACTTTATTGCGAGCGACAGCGACGACTTATTGTTGCAGGCGTTGGCCCGTAATCCCGGCGATCTCATCGAAGTAACTGAGACGGCCATTGGTGCGTCGTCGCTCAACATGATTATTCAGTCGGTGCAACTCTCGGTTGAGGCGGGCAACTTTACGCGCTGCACCTTTGGACTGGCCCCGGCTGCGCTCACCAGTTACTGGCAGATCGGCACGGCTGGGCGCACCGAACTCGGCGAAACCACAACTCTAGGATGGTGATCTATGGGATGGACTGGCCCTAGCGATAGAAGCACAGGCGACACGATTACATCGGCGATATGGAACGAAAACGTGGGCGCGTCTGGCAACAGTGCGCTGCTCAAAACCTCGGTCAACAACAGCGGGGCGTTGAGTTTTGTCGATGCCACTGAGTTGACGATTGCGTCGGGTGTCATCACCGTGACGCAGAACTACCACAAGGTCGACGTGGAAACTGGGTCAACTGATGACGTCACGACAATCACTGCCGGGGCCAATATTGTGGCGGGGCATGTGCTGCATTTGCGCGTTGAGAGTGCTGCCAGAACGGTGGTGCTGAAAACCGGCACGGGCGGCTCGGACAATCTCGATATTGGTGACAGTGATATTACGCTCGATGAAAGTTTCAAAACGTTTTCGCTCGTCCTAGACAGTGATGGCAACTGGCGGCCGTTCACGTTTGCCGAGTCGCCGACGTTCGCCTCACTCAGCCCATTGACCACTCGTGGCGATTTGCTGGTGGCAACCACGACCGTGACCGGCGTGCGGTTACCTGTGGGCGGGGCCAACGAAGTACTGACCTCCGATGGGACAGACGCGGCGTGGGCGGCGGTGGCGAGTAGTCCTGTCGTTGGTTATACAGCGACCACCGCAGCCGTCAGCAACACCACCTCTAAATCTCCTGTGGTGACAATTGGACAGATTGGCGCCAACGACTGGGACGACGGCGACATTTTGACGATTTCCTTGGCGGTACAGGCATCGAATAATTCCGGTTCATCGCGCACAGTCACATGGGAAGTGGACATAGAGGGAAACACGCAAACCCATACAAAGGTTTGGGAGAATGGCGCAACAGTCGGCTATCTACGGTGGGAAATCTCGCTCATGCGTGCCGGTGCTGAAATCTATTGGGGCTTTGGTAACCAACAGGTGACCAGCAGTGGACTCAACTGGGGCGATGGATCGTTTCTACGCATTGCCAGTGTCGATTTCACAGCGGCGATTGATGTCGTGGTTCGTCTCACGTTTCCAACCGCATCGGCCAGCTTATATATCACGCCACAAAGCGCACAAGCCAATTTAATCAAAAGGACAACCTGATGAGCTATCACAACCTCACGACGTTTAACACAGATCGATTAGACAGACTCATCAGTGCGATTGTCACGGCGTTGGCGTCACAGTTGCCGATCTCCGAGGAAGATTTGACCGCTGCGGTCGAGACTGCGTTAACGAATCAACTCGACCATGACTGACTTTACGCGAGCCGAATTTGACGCACGCTGGTCGGTACTCGATCAGAACGTGGATCGACAAGCGGATCGGATCGTTGAGCGGCTTGATCGGATCAACGGGCGATTGCGTGAAACAGAAACCCGTGTGGCCGTGCTTGAGGATCGCGACAGTCGTGAACTCTCGGCTGCACGCAGCTCAGGCGGTCGTTGGGGCGCAGGCATTGCGGCCATTGTGTCGGGCGCGGTGACGTATTTGATTGGAGGGCGCTGATGGGTTGGTTATCACTGGGTTTGAAGTTGTTGCCGTTTATTGTCGAAGCCGTGAACTGGGTTGAGAAATTCATCACGGCCAAAGGCAAATACAAACAGGATGCCGCCGTGTATATGGTGCGGTCGAGTCTGGCCGTGGCAGAAGTTGGGGCCGACCGCGACCTGTTGAACGACGACGACGTTGAGGCCGCCACACGACAGGTGATTGATGCGGTCGTGGCGCTGCAAAACCTGATCGCCAAAAAACGACCATGAGGGCGAGATCGGCCAGTGAACTGATCGCCCAGCATGAGGGCTGCAAGCTGAAACCGTATGAGGACACGCTCGGCGTGTTGACCATCGGCTACGGCCGCAACCTCACGCGAGGGATCAGTCGCGACGAGGCCGAGATGCTGATGCGCAACGACTTGCGCAGCGTGCGGGCGGCGGCTGAGCAGTTTGACTGGTTCCCAGGACTCTCGGACGTCAGGCAGGCCGTGGTGTTGGATATGCATTACCAGCTCGGTGGTCGTGGTTTCAGGAAATTCAAAAAGCTACGGCGGGCGATTGATGCGAGTGACTGGTCAACCGCTGCCGACGAGATGCTGGCCTCGACGTGGGCAAAGAAGCAGACACCCACACGGGCCAAGCGGCTCGCCAAGATGATGCGCGAGGATCGTTGGCCTGATACCTAATCAGCGGCGGCAACGGCGCGACCCCAACCGTCGCAGATCGGATTGCTCCCCGGTCACGACAACCCGCCGTTGCCGTCGCCCTCAAATTACATGCCTACCGAATACGGCCTTTGCCCAGTTTGCGAAAAGAACCAACTACATAGCAAAACCGCGCTGCGCTGCGGTGAGTGTTACCGCGCTCGGCGCGGCATGCCCAGCATGGCGAAGCCACGCGGCACCTGCCCGCACTGCAACAAGGCACTCGCGAAAGGATCAAAGCAGTGCCTCGACTGCTGGTACAAGCGCGTCGGCACCACCACCAAAAAGCAAAGCCTCGAACGCCAGACGATCCGACAACCGCTGACCAGTTACGACGAGGCGTATAAGGCGTGGGGCGAACTGATCGGCATGAGCAAGGATCGGTACACCGGGCCGCCAGATCGCACGGGCGTCGAGAACGTCACGCGGATCTGCGTCATTCCTGATCTGCATATACCGCATCACGTACCTGAATTACTCTCCGCACTGATCGCTCGCGAAAGTGATCGCACTGATCTGGCCGTGATGATTGGTGACGTGTCTGACTGTTACTCGGTGAGCCGGTTTACGCAGTATGAAAAAGTGCCGTTTGAGTTTGAGTTTTCTGAATTGACGGCGGCGTTGCAGGTCATCAGTCAGGCGTTTCCGACTGTCAGAATCGTGGCAGGCAATCACGACAAGCGAGTCAGCCGTCAGATCGCGGCGCACTTACCCAACGCTGATTGGGTTGACGCGGTGCGAGCGATGACCGGCGGCGTGCTTGATCCGATTTACGCCGTGACCAAAGCACTACCCAACGTCGAGATCGTGAAACATCCGATCCCTGACACCGACCTTACCGTGGACTGGTTGACGGTGATCGGCGATGCCGTGTTTGCGCATCCAGAGGTCTACAGCCGGGTGCCGGGTGCCGCCGCTCGCAAGCTCGATGAGTTTTGCCACGACCACGGCGAGGCGATGGGCATTGATTATGCGGCCCTGCGGTTTTTGTGCATGGGCCACACGCACACGATGAGCCTGTTGCCGTGGCGCAGCTCAACGACCAAGCTGATGGTCGAGTGCGGGTGCCTCTGTAAAACAGCAGGCTATATGACGCAACCGAAGATCGGCGGCGGCCGCCCGCAGCGCCGTGGCTATGTGACGCTGACGCAGTATGACGGCCGCACGGATCTCAATAGCGTGCGGTTGCACTTTCTGGATCTTGAGGATTGACGCCAATGCCGTCTGCCAGTCTCGCGACGCTCAGAGCATTGTGGTTGCGTGTGGTCGCCGAGCTGGGCGCGGCTGAGATCATCGAGCGGTATATCCAAGCGACCGATTTGCACGTCGATGGGTTATGTGAGGGCGGCAAGATCACCGTCGCCCCGATGCACCAAACCGTTGACACCGTGATCCATGAGTTACTGCATCGGATGTATCCCGACCGCAGCGAACGATCTATCCGACGCACGACCAGCTTGTTGCGGCGTGCGATCACCGACGACGAGGTGCAGCAATTCTATGACGAGTACAACCGACGCAAGACCATCACCCGCACGCCGCTTAAGGCCGATCTATAAGTCACCCGCCGATCATCTCGTCGGCGTGATCACGTGGTTGGTCAAAGTACTCAAAACTAAATACCGCAAGGGGCAAGCCGAACATGGGGGCGAGCTGTATGCCAAGCCAGGCGCACTCACCAACCTTGAAGATGAGATTCTTGATCTGATCGTCTATCACCAGACCGCCAAGAAGCAGTTAAAGATGCTGGCCGAGGATGGCGCGACGGCGGCCGAGGCGTTTGAGTTTCTGTATGGCGAGACGGTTGACTGATGGACGCCCCGACGACCGACGTTAACGAGGTGCGCGATCCCTATCTGGCTGGCGTGTGGGTGCCGTGTGAGTTGTGCGAGGACTACGTGTGCGTGCGACATCACCAGCACGTGGCCGACTGTGACTGCCCGCCGCTTGAGGAGTGGATCACCGATGGGAATTAAGGCACGGCTCGCAGGATGGGCCATCGGCAAGGGTGTGAGCGAGTTTTTGAAGCACCGCACGACGCTCGACCAACCAACACGCAAACGAATTGTGGAGGCAATCAAAATGACACTCAAACCCAAAAGCCCAAAGCAGGAACCTGTGATCTATGGGGCCGTCGCGTCGGTGCTGGTTGCCGTGTGTGCGCATTACGGATTGCAGCTTGATCCTGATGCGCTGGTCACGACCGTCACCACAGTTGTGGTCGTCGTCACGTTCATCGTGCGGCGGTTTGTCACGCCAGTGAAACCATGAAACCGTTGATCGACATCTATGTGCGCGGCGTGGCAATTGTCACGCTCGTGAGTTGGAATACGACGCTACTGGCCGAGGCGCGGCCGCTGGCGATTGTCGTGGCAACCGTCTTGTCAGGCGTCTGGTGGCTGAACGCTCGATCCGCGAGTCGCGCAGAGGGCTGGCAGGCGATGGCGTGTTATGCGCTCGGTGCAGGCACCGGCACGGCGTTGGGCTTGTGGTTGTCTGCGGCGATTTAGCACCCGTGCTGGCCCCGTGCTGGCCCGACGCGATCTTTTTTGAATTAAATACCGCGATCTGCGTTTTTGTTAGGAAAATGGTGCCGAGGGGCAGAATCGAACTGCCGACACCATGATTTTCAGTTACGACCTCGCCTAAACCAGACCGTTGCAAAACCCTCAACAAACACGCCTAGAGAGTGACGTTTTGATCAGTTACTTGGTGTTTTGATCAATTTCTTGATCCTTTGTCTGTCTACTTTTGGTATCATTGGTCTGTGTTTGGCAGTCTTATATCACGCTCAACGGTGCATCGGTGCTGGCCCGGTGCTGGCCCGACAAAGGATCAGACGGTATGACAAAAACGGCGTCAAGAAAGGAACTGGTCAAACTGCTTGAACAGTTTCACGGCGAGTTAATGATTCGGTATTGCTGGGGCGCAGAGGGCGGCCGAATATCTGAACGGTGGATCGTCAATAGATTGCTGCGGATCGAAAAACGATTACCGCACCTAGCAGGCGCAGGGCGACCATATAACAGGGGCAAAAACGATGACAAATAGACAGATCAAAACGCTCAAAGGTACCGGCACGCGGCAAAAAACATCGCTGGGTGATGGGTTGGTGTTGCGCGTCTCGCCAGACGCGGCCAGCAAGGTATTTGTGTGGTCATTTCGGCGCAACGGTCGCACGTCAAAACAAGAGTCGATTACGCTCGGTGCGTTTCCTGCGCTCACGCTCGATGCCGCTCGGGCCAAAGCGCACGCCGCACGCCAGACCTTGCGCGAGGGCGGCGAGCCAGGGGCGGTTGAGAAAACGGCCGAGCGTGAGGCCGCTGACGGGCCGACGTTTGGCGATCTCGTGGATTACTTTCTGCGCAAAAAAGTGGCCCCGGCGTTGCGCCCAGATCGCGACCTCGATGCTGACGACAAACTGCTAGCCGTCAACACGGCCAAAGCGCATCAAGGACGCGCACGCAAGTACCTCGGCCCGCTGCGTGACATCGCGGCCACGGCGTTGCGGTTTCGAGATGTTGGCGATCTCTGCGATCCGATTACCATCGCGAACGGCCCGCAGGCGGCCAACCAAGTGCATCTCCTGATCAGTAATATTTTCAAAACAGCGATCAAGAATGATCGCGGCGTCGAGATGAACCCGTGCGCGGGGCGCGAGTTGCCTGCGCCGTTGAGTGGCGAGTCGGATCGCAAACTCAGTGATAAAGAGATCAGAACGCTGCACCGGATGGTTACGACGGCCGAGCAGATTTACCTGAACCATATCAAGCACAACCTCAACATACGCGGCGGCGGCAAAGTGCAGGGCCGCCACGCGCAGAACTATCGCGACATGGCTGATCTCATTTGGTGTGAGTTGCTACTTGGCAACCGGGGCGGCGAGTTGCAGAGTATGCGCTGGTCGGATTTAGAAGACACCGACGCGGGCGTGGTGTTTGTGATCCCGAAGTACCGCAACAAGTCGCGCAAGCGTGGACATCGTATCCCGTTGTCGCGGCAGGCCGTTGCGATTCTTGAGGCGCGGGGATTGTCGCACCCGGCACGGCGGTGGCATGACACGTTTGTGTTTCCGAATCCGACCGGCACCGGCCCCTTGGTCAAACCTGCAAAGACGCAGGCGACGCTCTTCGAGTCGGCGGGGTTGACGGGTGACACCAAAGCGACACGGCACGCGCTACGGCATACGTTTGCCACGCGCATGGGCAAGTTAAACGTTGACGAGGTACTGATCGGTCGGATGTTGAACCACGCACCGAGCGAGTCGGCAAAAATCACACGGCGCTACAACCACCATCAATATGACGCGCAGAAGCGAGCCGCGCTGCAACGATGGGCTGATCACCTGTATGGCGAGATTCTACAGATCGGCCCGCGTCGCCTGCGCGTGGCATAGGTGTATCGCGTTCAAGGGTGTATATCATCAAACTATCATTGACAGGTATGCGTGGTATTCCTAATGATTCAATGCAGAAAAGGAGACACGTATGAATAACAACGAGAACAATCGGACGGAAAAACTCTTACTACGACCGGCTGAAGCGGCAGATCAACTCGGCATTTCGAGAACGCGGTGCTATCAATTGCTGAAGGAAGGAACGATCCCAAGCGTTAAAATCGGGTCATCCATCCGCATTCAGACCAGTCAGCTCAAACGGTGGATCGAAACCTGCGCGGTATAAGCCGCCCAACCCGTATTGCCAATCGCGCGGATCAACGCGCATTAATCTTCTTTCGGTTGAGCGTTTCCAGTGCGGTATCAATTCGGACGAGCGCATCGTTGCGCGGCATGCGTTGCCCTGATTCCCATCGCGAGAGTGTTGACTCATCAACACCGAGGTGGCTCGCGAGTTCGCGTTGTGTCAGATGGACTGAAAGTCGTCGTTGTTTGAGTTTACCTCTTGTGCGGTGAGCCTCTTGCCGTTTGCGACTGAGTGTTTGCAGGGTCGTGAGTGATCGTGGTTTGTTCATACAGCAAGAATGGGGAAGCCGTGTGTCAATACGCAACTATTGTTAGTGTTCACTTATGCACGTTAAACAATAGTTACTTGATTTTAGGTCAGTCCGTCAGACGTTGTTTTCGGCGGCCACAAACGGCAACACGCGAATCGTGCGGCCGGGGCGCATATCCTTCTCGACCATCTCGCGCAGTGGCACGTCAAACGCCCGCTCTAGGGCCGAGATCCGTTGCTCCCAATGTGCATTGGTCGTGGGTCGCAGATCTTCGATGACTTGCACGTCAGCGGGACTGATGCCGCCGCGCAGGGCGCACTCGTTTTGTGTCAAGTGGCGCAGCCAACGCAACTGCTTCACAAGCGCGGCCATTTTGTGGTGATAGACGGTAGGTTCCAGAACCGACGACGACGACATGCGCGATACCCTCCTGCTTAACTCACTTTTGTCAGTTTGTCCGACACACTTTCGAGCAGTTGCTCGTGCGGCACTTGGCCGGTGAGATCTTCCGCTCGCAGTCCCCACACTTGGGCGATCTGGTGGAGTTCATCACGCTCATAGTTACCGGTGCGCAAAATCTCGCGCACCTTGCGGGCGTCGAGTGATGCCTGGCGCCCGACGTCGGTCGCACTTATCTCAAAGTGCAACATGATCTTGCGCAGCACGTCTCCGACGTTCCAATAGATCGAAATGTCCCCCACAGGCGGGCCACACTACCACAGAAAACGTCAACCTGTAACCCAAAGGCACCCAACGTGGACAGAAAGAGCAGTAGAGTGCTGTTTTGTATTGCGGTGAGACGTTTTGGTCATTACAGTGGCAGTTCATGCCCGTCAACGGGAAGCACCTCAAGCGCGGTCGGCCGCTCAAGATGTCGGTACTGACGCGAGCCAAGGCGCTGCCGCCCATTGTGTCGGCGACAGAACTGGCCGACCTCATGGGCATCACCAAGATGGGACTCTATAAACAATACAAACGGCTCGACGGGCGCACCGGCGTGTTGCCTGAGCCGTTGCCACGGATCGGTGTTGCACATTACAAGTTTCTGCGCGAAGAGGTGATCGCGTGGCTGACGCGGGGCCGTGTCGCATGACCGTGTTGGGCGAAGTCTCTACCGTCTATCTTGATGCGTCTGGCGTGGCGCACCCGCAGCCATGTCGCGATGATTGGCATCTCGTGACGGTCGCCAGCCGACCGTCTGAGTGCGTGTGTCCGACCTGCTGGCCCTCATACCAGACCGGCCAACCCGCCCGGCAGCGTAACCGCGTGACGATGTCGCACCATGTCAGTCGGGTCGCGTCGCGTCACGCATCGAGATATGTCTGCACCATTTGCGAACGGAGGCACACCGCATGAGCAACGTCATCGCGCTGGGCGCCCCGCCCTGCCCTACTGGGATTCATAAAGCCGAATGCTCCGAAATTGAGGATCACGGCACCGTCGAAACAGAATACGGCCCGAAGCACAAAGTCTCGATTAAATGGGAGGCGCAGGCGGGGCCAGTCAATGAGACGTTTGAGGTCACCCGTCGGTATACGTGGTCGGTACACGAAAAGTCCACGCTGCGCAAAGATCTCGACAATTGGATCGGCCCGCTCACGCCTGAGCAGCTCGCGAAAGGCGTCGATCTTGATGCGTTGGTCGGCAAGATCGCGCAAGTGCAGGTGGTGCATGTCGTCAAAGGCGACCGCACGTTTGCCAACGTGGACGGCGTCACCAGAGATACCGACGACGAACCCGTCACACGCAAAAAAACGGGCGGCAGTACACCAGAACTCAAAGCCGACGATATCCCGTTCTAACGAGGTCGCCGATGGGTCAGTCATACGTCATCAAACCCGACGGATCAAAGCGAGTCGTGTGGCCTGCGTCGACCAATCTGCCCAAAGGCCAGTTTGCGTTGAGCGAGTTGCAGGCGTTCGTTGATGGGTACATCGAACCGATCCCGATTGCGCCTGACAAGATCGCCAATCTGCGGCATCAGGGGATCGCCCGTGTGTATGCCAACGAGGACGGCCGCCGCCAACAACTCACTGCCAACCCAACCGCGTCAGTCGCGGTCGGCGTCGGGCTGGTCGGGAACGTGCTGTTTGTGACGGCCCGCGAGGATCAATAAACAGGCATGACGATCACCGACATCAAGCAGGTCAAAACGCGACGCGGTCAGGAGTATGACGTCACGCTCGACACGGGCGAGGTGCAACGGTTTCCAGGCATCACCACGTGCCTCGGCGTGATGGATAAACCCGCGCTCAAGTTTTGGTCGGCCAAGTTAGAGCGTGGGTACTGCATCGATGCCGCCTATACGTTCTACAGCATTACTAAAAATCTCAACCTCATACCGCGTGAGGAATTCGTCGCCAGTTTTCGCGACCGACTCGGCCGTGGATATGCGTTCAACAAAACGCTCAAGCGGGCGCAAAGCACCGGCTTGACGGCGCACGCCGCGATTGAGCATTGGATCAAGGTCAAGCTGGGTCTGGCCACCGGCCCCGGCCCGGTGCTAAGTGACGACGGTGCCTATATTGCGTTTGAGAGTTTCAAGGATTGGGCGAAAGACGCCGATCTTGCACCCTATGCCACCGAGACGCGGATCTGCTCATTGGAGCATGGGTTTGCTGGCACCGTGGATCTGGTGGCGACGGTCAACGGGTATGCCACGCTGATTGACTTCAAAACAAGCAAGGCGGTGTACGTCTCCCATTTGATGCAGGCATGCGCCTACCAGATCGCGTTTGAAGAAATGAAGCGCGGCACACTCAAGGCGTCACTGGTGGTGCGGTTACCCAAAGATCTCGATGGTGATTGCAAGGTCGAGGTCGTGACGGTGCCGCCGATTGAGGAAATCTGGCCCGGTGTTGAGGCCGCGATCAGTCTCTGGAAGTTTTTGCAAACGCGAGAGGCCGCATGAGGCGGGCCAACGTGATCGAGTATGTGATCTGCGCCCAATGCAGCCGCCGTGTGGAAGCGGCGCGGGCGTGGCAGGTCTATTGCTCACATCAGTGTCAGGACAGTGCGAAAAAACGCCGCCGACGTCTGAGCGGGATACAAAGTGCAGACGCAAGCAGCTCGTCGACTCACCGGCGAGGTCGTGCTGCAAGTGCCAAGTGTGCAACCACGAGCCGTTGACGACTTGCCGGTGAAATCCCGGTCGCCACGTGATCAGGTGGTGCGGCGGTTGCGTCTGAACCCGCAAGGGTTGGGCGACGACAACAGACAGGCTGGGCGTGACCAGCGCGGGCGCGAACCTCACGCGGAACAGATGATCACGTCACAAAAACGACGCTTGTGACGGGTGGGCTAAAAGTCGGAAGTACGTACAACAGCAGTACACCGTACGACGGTGAGAACGCGAGAACTGACGGCGATGACTTCGAGACGAGTGTTGGAGATTTTTGACGCGGCGTGGTCGGAAAAATACGGCGTCGAAAAATACGGCCACTTTACCGGCGCAGACGGCAAGCTCGCGCACCGCTTGATCAAGACGCTGCCAGATCTGCGTGAGGGCAACCTGCTGTTGTGGGTGTTGCGCTACCTCAAACAAGACGACGACTTTGTCATCAGTCAGGGGCATAAGTTTGGCACGTTCGTCTATCGGATCAATGCGTTTCGCGGCCGACCGCAAACGAAGCACACCCGCGAGGCCGCGCTCGATGACGCCGCGCAGCAATTTGCAGCAGGGCAGATCGAATGAAGATCACCCGCACCAGCATGTTTACAAAGGTGACGCGCACCCGTGAGATCAACATCACGGCTGCGCAAGTCTTGCGGTGGCTCGCAGGCACCACGATCCAAAACGCGGCACCACAACTCGACGCCGATGATCGCGAGTTTCTGATGACCGGGGCGACGCCAGAGGAATGGCAGCAGAGTGTGGGGCCAGAGGAATGATCACACGTCGGCAACCATACCAGTCGAAGACCTATGACTTTAGCGAGCTACGACAACGGATGGATTTTCTGGTGGCGTTTGCCAGCACTGACCTGCCCATTCGCGAAAATGACGTATGGGCGCAACTCAAGCAGGATCTCGTGAGTTGTGTGACGCATGGCGGTGTTGGTTGGTCTGATCGCGATTGGAACAAACTCAAATGGGATCTGGTTCAGTGTGTCACCCACGGGGGCGTCACGTGGTCTCACTGGCACGAGCGACAAATTAGGCATCTCATCATCCAAAAGAAACCGGGGCAGTGGGTGCCGCACAGGGGCAAGGTGAAAGCCCTGCAGCGAGATCTACGACACCTGTTTCAGGATATTGCGGATCGCGTTTACAACCACGTGCCGTTTCCGATGGAAGTGCAATTTGAGCAAATTCGACGCGAAAAACACGTCGATCTTTTTGTGCGCGGCGATCTGCGGTCGTTGATCTTTTACGCCACGCTCCATGACTTAGCCGCTTATCCCTATAAGCCGATCAAGCGGTGCGTCCGTTGTAATCGCATTTTTTACAGCTACCGCAAGCAAAAGTTTTGCACGCTTGCGTGCGGGATGAAGCAACGCAACGACCAACGTCCGAGGGCGGCAAGGCAGATCCATGACTGACAGTGACCGCCAGAACTTTGCGGCGTGGTACACCAACCTCGCGATTGCCACGCGGGTCTCTAAGCACGACGTCTCGGCGCGAGTCATTGCGGTGATGTTTGACACGCTCAAAGGCTTACCGGCCGAGGCCGTCAAAACGGCGGCGGCAGATTTGCAGCGCACCGAGGAATGGATGCCGACCGCGTCACGCTGGGCCGAGCGTGCGGAAGCGTTCCAACGCAGGCAGGCGCAGCCGTCAGGCACGGTCGTCAGGTTAGAGAACGACATCGATCCGACGCGCACGGCTGAGATCTTGGCGGCTCGCAAGCAGTGCGTCGCTGACATTCGGGCGTTGCCTGCGCACCCGTCCGTTGACTGGCAACGGATCGCTGACGCCATCGAGCGCATGCCGTTTGCGATCCCACCTGCGCATTACTGCGATAAGTGCGACGACACCGGGATGGGCCGACAAACCTGCGTGCCAGGACACCGTTGCGGGAAAGCCTTTTGTCAGTTATCGGCCACTGATCCGACCTATACGCACCCCTATCGCATTCTGTGCGACTGCCGCCCGATGAATCCGCATCTCCAAGCCCTCGATGAAGACTTTGAACACAACCGCACCACGAGATCGCATAACCAGCAGCAGCGAGGCCGTCGATGAATAAACGCACGCGGTATCAGTTGATCTGTGAGGGCGACTGCAACGACCCGCAGGTGCTGGCGCAATACGAGAAGCTATCGCGGGCCGCCGCAAAAGACAAACCGTTATTTAACCGCCGCCGTAACCCGCAATCGGGCATGGTTGAGATCTTGCAACAGTTGGTTTATACGCTGCACCGCAAGGAATCACATACCTCGGCCCGCTGCCAAATCTGCCTGACGCAGAGGCGTTATGGATAGCCGATTGTTGTGCGGCGACGTGCGCGACGTGCTGCCGACGCTTGAGGCGGGATCGGTGCAGTGCGTGGTGACCTCGCCGCCGTATTGGGGCTTGCGTGACTATGGCGTGGAGGGTCAGATTGGCCTTGAGCCGACACCCGACGAATACGTACAGACGATGGTTCGAGTGTTCCGCGAGGTGAAGCGCGTGCTGCGCGACGATGGCACGCTGTGGCTCAACCTTGGTGACAGTTTTGCAGACAAAAATCTCGTCGGCATCCCGTGGCGCGTGGCGTTCGCGTTGCAATCCGATGGCTGGTATCTACGCACCGACATCGTGTGGGCGAAGGGCGTGTCGTTCTGTCCTGACTACGCTGGATCGGTGATGCCTGAAAGCGTGACCGACCGGCCCACCAAATCGCACGAGTATCTATTTCTGCTGACGAAGTCGGCGCGGTATTACTACGACGCTGATGCGGTGCGGGAGCGTGCGATCTACGGCGAACAACACGCCAATAAAACCACGTCATGGGGTACTGACAGAAAGCACCCGAATAAAGAGAACGTCAAAAAGTATCAATTTACCGGAGACAATAAAACCACGTCAAAAATGCCAGACGGATCGTATGGACGCAACATCCGATCCGTCTGGACAATTAACCCACAACCGTACCGCGAGGCGCACTTCGCCACGTTTCCGACCACGCTGGTCGAACCGTGCGTGAAAGCTGGCAGCAAGAAGGGCGATACCGTACTCGATCCGTTTGCAGGCAGCGGCACCACCGGACTGGTCGCGGGCCAACTCGGTCGTGGCTTTATTGGGATCGAACTCAGCCCCGACTACTACACATTAGCCGACGAGCGCATCAACGGGCCGCTCTTTGCCGCATCAGGCCGACCGTCATCAGGTCAACACGTACAAGGCGAGAGTCAAGACCGAACCCAACCGTCACGACTTGATGACGGCCGACCTGAACCGGCCACAGGAGATCACCGTGCCTGATCGCGGCTGGAAACAAGCCGAGCGCAATCACGCCCGCGACATGGGCAGTGAGCGCATCCCGGTGACGGGCGAGCGGCATGGCGCTGACTTTGTTGACGGGTTGTTTGCCTATCAGCTCAAGGTGCGCAAAGTCATCCCGTCGTGGTGTTTCGAGTGGTTGCGTGGCATTTGCACGACGGCCGCGACGACCGACCGCATCGGCGTGTTGGTGTTGAACCAACCACGCAAGCCGCGACGTGACGCGCTGGTCGTGTTGCGCTGGGGCGATTGGGTTGATCTCCATGGGCCAGCGGGAGGCGACGACGATGGGTGATCTCTGGCAACGCTGGCGGTGGTTTTGGCATGCGCACCACGGCGGCATTTTGCCGCTGTCGCAAAAGGATGGCAGCGTCGCATGGCGATGTTGGTGCGGCACCATTATGGGCCGCACGGATCTCTCGGACATCGGACGGCGGCATGGATGACCGTCGGGTCGCTCTGCTCGGGCATCGGCGGTTTCGAGCTGGGTTTTCAAATGGCCTCGCCCTCGTTCCAGATCAAATGGCAGGTCGAGATCGATCCCTTTTGTCGCAAGGTACTCGCCAAGCACTGGCCCAACGTCAAGCGGTACGAGGATCTCACGACGCTCACCGGCGACGAGTTAGAGCCGGTCGATCTGGTCTGTGCCGGGTTCCCATGTCAGCCCGTGTCAACTGCTGGCAAACAGCGAGGCAAACATGATCACCGATGGATCTTTGATGACATCACACGACTACTGCGCGTACTACGACCAAACCTCAAATGGGTCGTTTTGGAGAACACGCCAGGGCTGTTTACCGCTGGGTCAGAATTTATCGAATCTCCAGAATCCACATTCGGGGCCGTACTCGGCGATCTGGCCTCGCTCGGCTTGGATGCGCAATACAAAATTATTTCCGCTGCCGATTTTGCAGCGCCACATTTACGCCGACGATGGTTTTGCGTGGCCTACGCCAACGAGTCAGGACGGGAAGAACAACGCGGGGGCGTCACAATGGAACCGACGCAGCGATCCACTGAATGTCGCTGTACTTCGCACGTGGCCGACACCACGCAGCGTAACCGCGATGTCGGCGTCTCTGACAAACGCGCACCTCGCCAAGTTTCCAAACCTCGAAACGGTTGTCGCTCGCCGAGAGATCAAAGATTCTTCACCGGAAGTTTCCCACGTCAATGGATACCTGAACCCGACGTGGGTCGAGTCATACCTCATGGGGTACCCGCCGGGATACACCGATCTGCCCGATTGCGAGCAATTGGCAACGCCATCGTGCCGCAGATCGCCGAGTGGATCGGTCGGCGAATCATCGAGATCGAACGTGACCAATGAGTGAGACCACACGCCGTGCCAACGCCAAGCAGCGCGTCCTTGACGCCCTGCAAGCCTATCGCGTGCGCACCAACGTCGAGCTGCTCAAGGTCTGCTTTCGCTACGGCTCGCGCATCCATGAGTTACGCCGTGAGGGTCACGTCATCCACACGCAGGCGCTCGGCGGCGGCCTGTATGCGTATCACTACCTCGGCCAGACCACGACACCGGAGTTGCCGTTCTGATGCGATTGACACAGCAGGACGTGGGCCGCGTCATCCGTAAACGCGACAACCACATGCGGCGGTTTGTGATCACGCAGATCACGGGCGACGAGGTGACGCTTGAAGACATGATCTTTGGTCAGGAATTTACGATCACCGATTTGCGTACGTATGAGTTTCTCAATTTGGGGCATGACAATGGCAATGACCAAACAAAGCGATAGGCAACAGGCCCACGAGGTCACGAGCCAACGATGTATTCGGTGCCAAGGTCGTCGTGATGAGCGGGCCGTGATCTTCAAAAAACTGCGTGCGGTGCGAAAACAAACAGGTGATCTCTTGCGGAAATTCGGCCAAACAAAACCACCAGAATCCAGCGATACCCGATTCTATGTTGAGGATGTGCATATGGTGGAGCACATGCGGTTGCTCAATACGTTGACCATGGCACTGTTCAAAGTGTTGCGGGAGTATCCGATAAAGCATGACAACGTCGGTGACTGCTCGACCATGATCCCGTTGACAGCGTCACACAAAACCACAGTCCACTGAGGCACCTATGCGGCCACCTGATTACAACTGGTTTATTCACAATTGGCGTGACTCAGCGCACGTTGAGCTATTAATGCCAAGCGAATTCTACTACCGCGTGCGGCTTCGGGCGCAGGCGGTCGGCCGCATTCGCCTCGATGACGTCGAGACGCTGATCGGGCAGGCGTTGTATCGGGCCTTGTATGAGCCTGATCGCTTTGGGGCGATGACGACGATCTTGGAAGCGATCCAACCGACGCCGATAATCGTAGACACGCCGCCGAGCGCGATGACTGGCCGATCACTCAACGGCCCACTGGAGTGCGACAAGCGTGCGCTGCGAGATACCGGCGGCCACTTTCCTGCGTTGGGCCTCTCGGCGTTTTGGGTGCCGTGGTCACTCGCGCACAACCTCGACCACTTGGATCGGTTTGCCGAGTATGCCCTGAGTTGCGGCGCGACGTACGTGCGCTGGTTTGGGAATCACGACTGGGCGGGCGGCACGTCGATCCGCGTTCCCAACTATTGGGATCTGATGCACAAAACCATCGAGGCGTTGGCGCAGTACAACCTGCGGTCGTTGATCACGTTGGCAACCCGGTCTCATTTAATTGATGAACCGGTGAGCTACGCCCGCACGTGGGCCGAGTTGGTGTGCGACCAACGTGATCGCGTCATTGGCTGCGAGATGGTGAACGAGGCCGACCACGGTGACAACGATTGGCACCTTGACGACCTACACGCGATGACGGAGGCGTTTCAGGAACGGGCTGCAATTCGGACAGTGGTGACGGCCCCGTTGGGCGGCACCTTTGAGGACATGATCGCCGCCACTGATCGATATTACGGCGGCGTGCGAGGGGCCAAAATTGATCACGGCCTGCGTACGTTTCACTTTGCGAGACGCAACAACACCGACGAGGGCGACTGGCGGGCGATACGGCAACCGTGGCACTCGCGATTCCTGCCACGGTTTGTTATCAACAACGAACCACAACGTTGGGATAGGACGATCACGCACTCTGTCGAGTGGGCCGCTGTTGCGCCGATTGTGAGTTGGATCGCGGGCTGCGGTATGCATTGTCATCACGACGTGGTTGGCGTCTTTAATGATCGCGGCCACTACGCCGATCAGGATGGGGCCACGCAGCTCGCGACGGTCTGGTCACGGGTGTTGCCGCAGTTACCTGATGACCTTGCCAACTGGGTACCGTGTCGCGTCGGCGAGATTCCTGAGCGGCACCCGTTCCCTGATCTCATTCACCATCACTGGGCGTTCAACAACATTGATCACGGGGTCTCGCGGGCGTTCGCGACCAAGCGCGGCAACCGTTTTGTGATGGCGTTGGCTGGCGTGCGCGATCACGTGCCGCTGAACGATGAGCGGCCGCAGCCCTATCGCGTCTATTCATTAGCGACCGGCGAGCAGGTCTATGAGGGTCACGGGCCGGTGACATTGCGTGGGGCGCAGGCGTATCTGGTGTTGAGCGTATGACCAGAGGACGGTACGTCATCTGCGGGCCGAAGGGCGCAGGCAAAAGCACGTTTGTCAAAAAGCATGCGCGGCTGGGTGATTACCGTTGGGACTTGGATCACGTTGCCGCGTGTCTGACGATTGGCACGCCCGTGTTGCCGGCAGAACTCAAGGGCCATCTACCACTGCCGACCTATGAGTTGGTGTCGCAATTGCGCGAGACGTTTCTGACGTGGGTTGGCACCGTGGGGCAACTTGGTGATGCGCGGGTGTTCGTCATCGTGCATGACATTGAAGTGGCCCGCGTCATTGCGCATGAGTTGCGTGCGCGTCTGATCCAGATCAATCAGCAGCATGAGGTCAACTGGCGTGCCTGATCACGTGGTCTTCTTTTCTGGCGGTGTTGCGTCGTGGGCGACCGCGAAACGTGTGGCGGCGACACACGGCACGCAACGGCTCAAACTGTTATTTACTGACACGTTAATTGAAGATCCGACACTGTATACCTTTCTAAAAGAAGGCGCGATCAATGTCGGCGGTGAGTTAATCACGATCACCGAAGGTCGCACGCCGTGGCAGGTCTTTCGAGATGAGCGCATGCTCGGCAATAGTCGCGTCGATCCCTGTTCGCGTGTGTTGAAACGAGAACCAGCGCAGCGGTGGATCAAAAGCACATACCCTCGACCTGAGAGCGTCCGTCTCTATCTCGGTTTGTCGTGGGACGAGCAGCACCGTTTGGAACGGTCACAACGGTTCTGGCAACCCTACGCCGTCTGGTCACCGCTATGTGAGCCACCGTACCTGCAAAAGAACGACCTCTTTGCGTGGGCCAAGTCTGAAGGGCTAACCATCCCACGGCTCTATGAGTTGGGATTTTCACATAACAATTGTGGCGGCGGGTGCGTCAAGGCGGGCGTCTCGCACTTTCGGCATCTGTTGCACGTATTGCCTGACGTCTATGACGAGTGGGCAACAAACGAGGAAGCAATACGCCGACATCTCAACAAGCCCGTCACCATTCTGCGCTACCAGCAAAACAACGAACGCCACAACATCACGCTCAATGAGTTGCGTGACAAACAAGCCGACCTCACGCCTGCGTTTGATTGGGGCGGGTGCGGGTGCTTTTCACCGGAAGACGATGAGATCACTGACGATGACCAGTAAAGTATTGTTTAGCAGTCACCGCGCCGACTGGCCGACGCCGCGTGATCGGTTTGACGAGTGGGATCAGGAGTTTGGTTTTACGCTTGACGTCTGCGCGGATCATCTCAACACCACGTGCGCTAAGTACTACACCCCGGTCGATGACGGCCTGACGCAACCGTGGTCGGGCATGGCGTGGTGCAACCCGCCCTATGGCCGCACGGTCGGCCAGTGGATCGCCAAAGCGATCAGTGAGGCGCAGCACAACTCTGACTGCCGTGGCGTGGTGCTGTTGCTGCCTGCCAGGACTGACACGCGCTGGTTTCACGATCTGATCTGGGATGCCACCAGCTCGCACCCGCGCACCGGCATCAGCGTGCGGTTTTTACGTGGGCGGCTCAAGTTTGGCAACGCAACCGCCTCGGCACCATTCCCGTCGATGCTGGTGATCGTCAGAGGATCGACCGATGCCTGATGGCTTTGCGCGGCCCTGCCCGATTTGCAAACGCGCATTAATCAGAGGCGCAACTGAGCGTTGCACCGACTGCCAGCGCGGGCGGGTCAATCTGCGTGAGCGGAAGTATGGCTACATGTACGGCCACAAGTGGCGGTTGTTACGCCAAAAGGTATTGCAGGCGCACCCGCATTGCGTCGAGTGTCATGACGGCGGCCGCATCGTGCGAGCCGTGGAAGTGGATCACATCCGACCGCACGAGGGTGACTTTGCGCTGATGTATCGGCGCAGCAATCTGCAACCGTTATGCAAGCGACACCACGCCCGCAAGACATTACTCGAAACGAAACAACGCAAGCCTGAACGATTCACACGTGAGTGACACCGAGACGCTGCGCGGCGGCTTGCGTGTCAGCGGTGAGGCATTGGCACTGTTATGGGAATTAGAACAGCAGGACTATCAAGTGAGCGTGACCAAGGCCAACGCCCTGCGCGTGGCACCACGCAGTCGGTTGACACCGGATCAGGCGGCGGCGGTCAGTCGGCACAAGCACGATCTGATTGCGTTGGTGCGGTATTGCGACGACATCGAGGCGTTGATCAGGAATGACTAAACAAGTGCTACTGTTGCAACTCGATGGCAAACTGCCAAACCTTGCGTTGATGCGGATCGCGCAGCATCACCGCGCACAAGGCGACGTTGTGCAGTTGCGCCAAACGGGGAACGCTGCCGCAATCCAACCGAGACTTGGCGACGAACCGTTTGACGCGGTGTTTGCTTCGTTGATCTTTGAACGCACCAAACCACTCGCCGAGTATGTGCTGCAGATTTATCCGAACGCACGCATTGGCGGCACTGGTTGGGATACGACCACAACCGTGGCAGACGTTGGCGTTGATCCAACTGGCCCCGTCGACTATAGCGACTATCCACGGTTTACAACATCGATGGGATTCACGCAGCGAGGCTGTCGTCTGCGTTGTTCGTTTTGTGTAGTTCCCAAAAAAGAGGGCGCAGTTGCAGAGGTCAATACGATTGCCGAGATCTGGCGTGGCGAGCCGTGGCCCAAGCATTTGTTGCTACTTGATAACGATTTTTTCGGTCAACCCAACTGGCGTCAACGTATTGACGAGATCAAACGTGGCAGCTTTCGGGTGTCATTCAATCAGGGCATTAACGCCCGAATGATAAACGATGACACGGCCGCAGCCATTGCGTCGGTCAATTACAGCGACGACAACATGACACGCAAAACGATGTACACCGCATGGGACAATCGCAAAGACGAGCGGCGGTTGTTTGCGGGCTTAGATGCGCTGGTGCGCTACGGCGTCAAGCGAAAGCATTTAATTGTCTATATGTTGTGCGGATACTGGCCCAACGAGACCCATCAAGATCGCGACTATCGCCGCAAGCAGTTGCGGGCGTTTGGGTGTTTGCCGTATCCGATGCCGTATACCAGAACGCCAGAGCTTGTCGGCTTTCAACGCTGGGTACTGGGACATTACGACCAATCAG
>VTLG01014608.1_pt1 | contig 36963 bp, 20 predicted proteins | sample 4694571 | NCBI WGS metagenome assembly VTLG01 (sample SAMN12604809, study PRJNA352737) | marine metagenome | biome: ENVO:00000447; feature: ENVO:00000209|ENVO:00000569|ENVO:01000036; material: ENVO:00002151; isolation source: viral sequences binned using virsorter ...
TAAACCTCCCATTCCCTCTCAGGATGGTGTATATTATAAGAGTCAAACAAACAGAGACACTCAATGACACTCAAAGACCTAATCACAACCCTCAAAGTATGCGTCAATGGTGATGAAATGCTGATGGTAATTGATAACTACCTAGAGAATCGTGTTGACTGAGTGACAGATAGGGAGGGCTTATGACCCTCCCCACTGTTACATAAGGTCATAATTCACTTGACAGTTATACTGAAATGACAGTATAATGGTTGATATGTGATGCCTTAAGGGAAAGTGATGCGAAAAAGACCGGTCTATGGCAACCTACAAAAGTATATACCCCTCAGAGATATATAAAAAAATTCAGAAAATTTCAAATACCCCCCATAAGTTTTTAGATCTTTTTATTAAGTCCCTTAGAAAAATTTCTGAGGGATTTTTTTTAAGCCTTATAAGTTTTCCACAGCCACCCCTATAGAAAAACACTGATTTTCTCTAAAGTTTTCCACAATTTCTCTTAAACCTGTGGAAAACTATGTGTAAACCTGTGGAAAACTCTATTAAAAAATACTCACAAAGATTCACACTATTATGACAAAAACTCCTGATGTATTCAATAAAACTCAGAAACACAAGTTTGATGAGAGACATCTTGAGAAATGTTACTCATACACTCCAAGAAAGAAAAGGTATTGGAATATGTGGAGAGTTATCTTCTCAGGACTTCTCATCAAATTGTTTCCCACTGCATTAATCACAGGTCCTCTAAGTTTTATCTTTCTGATATTACTTGGAGGTGTATTAGTAGCTTTGATATAATATGGATAATTATTACATTGACTACTTAGATTTTTTCAAAGACTTATTGATAGTTTTTGGTGGGGCGCTTTGTTTCTCGGGAGGGATCTTATTATTTCAATGGGCGCTGTATCGGTGGAGATCTTAAGGGTCCTTGGTTCTTATGGGGAACGGAGGTAGCTCGGACCCTCTCGATGGGTTAATACTACATGGTGAGTTTATTGACAAACTCTATATAATGGGTTATAATTACAAATGAAATGAGAGGACATTATTAATGGCCAAAGGTTTTACAGTTAAAGCTTCAAGTCCAAAACCAAAGAAGGGAGATGAACCACAATGGGACATTGATGCGATTAAGCAACGGATGCGGGGTAAAGGCATTGTATTCTGTCTTCCTGGTCGTGGCGTTTCGTATCAGTTTCTTAAGTCATTTGTTCAACTATGTTTCGACTTAGTTCAGAACCAAATGAGTATTCAGATTAGCCAAGATTATAGTTCTATGGTTAACTTTGCTCGTTGTAAGTGCTTAGGAGCAAATGTTCTTAGAGGTCCTGATCAACTTCCATGGGATGGTAAACTAGAATATGATTACCAGTTGTGGATTGATAGTGATATTGTATTCAATAGTGATAAGTTCTGGCAACTATGTGATCTAGCTGTTCCTGAAGATGTTGTTTCTACTAATGAAGATGGTGAAACAACATGGGATGAAACTAAAGAGAACTCTATTGCTGCTGGATGGTATGCGACAGAAGATGGTAAGACTACTTCAGTTGCACATTGGTTAGATGAAGATGACTTTAGGAATAATGGTGGTGTTATGAACCATGAGATGGTTGATGGCATTAGCAAGCGTAGTAAGCCCTTTACAGTTGATTATACTGGCTTTGGTTGGGTTATGATCAAGAAGGGTGTATTCGAACATGATGAAATGAAGTATCCTTGGTTTGCTCCTAAGATGCAAGTATTTGAATCTGGAGCTGTTCAAGATATGTGTGGTGAAGATGTTAGCTTCTGTCTAGATGCTATGGAAGCTGGATTTGAAATCTGGTGTGATCCACGTATTAGAGTTGGACATGAAAAGACTAGGGTAATTTAATATGGCTAGAATTGTGAAGGGAGTTCTTGGGGGTGACTATATTGAGTCCATCCCTAAGAAGACTAGACAAGGACATGGTAAACATACCAAGTATGCTAGTACTAGTAGAAATAAAGCTAAGAAGGTATACAGAGGTCAGGGGAAGTAATTCCCCTTTTTTATTGCTCGTAAATAGTAGTATATAAAGGACCCTATTATGGACCGCAAACTAATATTAGTTGAACCAATCTCTAATGATGAAAGAGAAATGTTACGTGAGATCAATCAAGATGATATAACCCCTCAGAAGAAATCTAAAGGTACTGATTTGTTCGAAGTAACTGATCCTGAAGATATTGAAGCTTTTGGGGATCCTGATGTTTTAAATGAGTTTTTGTAATATAAATAACTCGATATTGTTGTAACATTTTTCAATGCCCGTTGAGAGAATCAGTCAGGGATTTAAAGACATAAGTGCTTCATTTCTAGTTAATTCACTTAATTATGATCTGATTGCTCTTAAAAATGAGAATGCTATTGCACGTTCTATTCGTAATTTAGTTTTTACTATACCGGGTGAGAAACCATTTCAACCTACTGTAGGTTCTAATGTTTCTAATTTACTATTTGAAAATTTAGATAGTTTAACTGCTTCTTCTATCAAATCTGAAATAGAAGATACCATTAATTCATTTGAACCTCGTGTTAGTTTAACTAGAGTTGAAGTATTAGCTAATGAAGTAGAACATAGTTTTGATGTCATTATAAGATATAATATTATAGGCATTGATGTTCCACAACAAGAACTTTCCTTCGTATTAGAATCTACTAGGTAATAAGTAAATGCCATTAGTTAATTTTAGCAACCTAGATTTTGATGGGATTAAGACTTCCATTAGGGACTATTTAAAATCTAATTCCAATTTTACGGATTATGATTTTGAAGGGTCTAATCTTTCAACAATCATTGATACATTAGCATATAATACTTACATCACTTCATATAACGCCAATATGGTGACTAATGAAGTGTTTATTGATAGTGCTACATTAAGAGAAAATGTAGTATCTTTAGCACGTAATATTGGATATGTTCCTCATTCTAAAAAATCTTCAGTAGCTGAAATAAGCTTCAATGTTGATGTATCAGACACAAGTGCTGTCACTTTAACTCTTAAAGCTGGTATTGTTGCTTTAAGTTATAAACAGTTTGGTAATAGCAGTTTTGTTTTCTCCATTCCTTCTGATATTACAGTTAATGTAGACTCTGATGGTATTGCTACCTTTAATGATATTAAGATTTATGAGGGAACATACATTACTCAAAACTTTACTGTAAGTTCTAGAAATCCCAATCAAAAGTTTCTTTTAACTAATAGTGGTATTGATACTTCTACTATTAGAGTAGTTGTTAGAGATTCACAAGATTCTACTATTGAAAGGAAATATACATTATCAAATAGTTTGATACAAGTTGGACCAACTTCACCAATTTTCTTCATTCAAGAGATACCAGATGAAAGATATGAGGTATTATTTGGTGATGGTACATTTGGTCTAAAGTTACAAGAACCAAATTATATTTCAATCAATTATATTAGTGGAAGTGGTGATTTAGCTAATAATATTGCCTCCTTTAGCTTTGCTGGTTCTCTTAGGGATAATAATGGTAGTAGTATTACACAAACTGTTTCTTTAATCACCACAGGTAAGAGTTCTTATGGTGGTAAAGATATTGAAGGTATAAACTCTATTAAGAAGTATGCAACTCAAATTTATGCATCACAAAATAGAGCTGTAACAGCTGCAGATTATGAATCTATTATTCCTTCAATTTATCCAGAATGTGAATCAGTATCTGCTTATGGTGGTGAGGATTTAGATCCTCCACAATATGGAAAGGTATATGTCAGTATTAAACCCGAAAATGGAGTTTATCTTTCTTCATCAGTTAAGGAGAATATTCAGAGGGATTTGAAGAGATATTCTGTTGCTGGTATTGTAAGTGAAGTTGTAGATTTGAAATACTTATATATTGATACACAAACCACAGCTTATTATAATACAAATCTTGCACCTTCTTCTAATTATGTAAAAGATCTTATTTTATCTAATATTGTAGATTATGCAGATTCTACTGAATTGAATAAGTTTGGAGCAAGATTCAAATATAGTAAATTCTTGAAAGTTATTGATGATAGTCATGCATCTGTCACTTCTAATATTACAACAGTTAATATGAGGAGGGATTTGAGACCTGCTCTTAATGTTTTTGCTGAATATGAGATTTGTTATGGTAATAGATTCCATGTAGGTAGTGAAGATGGTTATAACATTAAATCTTCTGGATTTGCTGTAAGTGGTATTAGTGGAACTGTATATCTTGGGGATCTTCCTAACAAAGATCTTTTGACTGGATCTGTATTCCTATTCAAATTGGATGCTCTTGCAGAACCAGTTATTGTTAAGAAGAATATTGGTATTATTGATTATAAGAAAGGTGAAATTAAGATGAACCCAATGAAGGTTCTTTCTACTGTGGTAAATAGAGGAGCATCCCTTATAGAAATATCAGCTATTCCTTATTCTAATGATGTTATTGGTTTACAGGATCTTTATCTACAATTAGATACTAAATTCTCAACAGTAACTATGAAATCAGATAATATTGCATCTGGTGATGATATTTCGGGTAGTAATTATAACGTAACTTCCAGTTACTCCAATGGTACTTTTACAAGATAACAGTAGATGTCAATAGATAGAGTAAAATTCCAAGATGTCGTTGAAAGTCAACTTCCACGATATGTTAGAGAAGATTTTCCTCTTTTAGGGGAATTTTTGGAGCAATATTATGTTTCCCAGGAATTTCAAAGTGCTCCTGCTGATTTAATACAAAATATTGACAAATACGTCAAAATTGACGAACTTGTCAATCTTAAGACTTACACGATATTAGAAAAAGACGTTAGTTATATAGATCAAGTTATTACTGCTTCAGTAGAAGGTAATTTTACAGAAGGATTTCCTGAAACTAATGGTTTAATTAAAATTGATGATGAAATTATAGAATATGAGTATAAAACCGATCAAACATTTGTAAATTGTAGTAGAGCATTTAGTGGTATCACCACTTATATGGGATCTTCACCAGATCAGCTCACTTTTACAAAATCTGAGGTTGCTCCACATAAAAAAGGAGCAGTTATTCATAATTTAAATATTATTTTCTTACAAGAATTCTTTAAAAAGGTAAAAAAACAGTTTGTTCCTGGTTTTACTGAGAGAAATCTTCATGATGACCTTGATCAGAGGAATTTTATCTTCGGTTCTGATACTTTTTACAAATCGAAGGGTACTGAGGAGTCATTTAAGATACTTTTTAGAGCATTATATGGCGAAGAAGTAGAAATTATCAAGCCGAGTAAGTTTTTACTTAAGCCCTCTAATGCAGATTATAGAGTCACTCAAGATTTTGTTGTAGAGTCGGTAAATGGGGACGTTTTAGACCTAAAAAATAGAACGATTTTCCAAGATTCTTCAAATTCTAGAGGAACAGTCACAAATGTTGAAAAAATTCACTATTCGGAAGGTGATTATTACCAAATTTCAGTAGATTCTGGATATCAGAGGGATATTGACACTCTCGGATCCATTTATGGTGACTTTAAACCAAATCCGAAGACTCAAGCATTGAATGCAGTGTCTATTGGAGCTACAATTATTGATGTAGATTCCACAATTGGCTTCCCGTGGAGTGGAAATATTGTAGGATATGATGCTGATGGTAACCCAGTAAGCATGGATTACACTGGAACTAACTCTACACAGTTTTTAAGTGTAAGTGGAGTAGATGCTATTATTCCTGAAACTGCTAATATTAGATGGGATGATGTTTCTTATGCTACTGTTGGTATTGGACAATCTATTCAAGTTAGATTAACTTCAACTTTAACTGAATTTAAGGTAAATGGTCCATCAGAATTTTACAGTAAAGATGATACTGTTAGGATTCAGTCTTTAGGAAAAGAGTCTGATCTTGAAAAATCCAGAAATTGGAAGTTTAATATTAAGACAAAATGGGTAGTTGATAGTATTACACTCCTTGACTCCTCTGAAAGAAGTTATGAAGTAGTTACTTATGATGATCAATTCTTACAACCTGGTTATTTTATTGATTTGATTGATGATTCTAACCAAAAAACATCAGGATCAGTATCAAGAATCATTTCTAGTACTAAATTTACCATCAGATTGTCAGGTTTGGTAGATGTTGGTAAGAGTTTTACCATTAGAAATGATATTTTGAAGGGAAATTCTTCAAAATATACTCAAATTCAAGATTTCTTTGCAAATATACAGAATACTTATGTAAATTTTGATGAAGAAGTTCTTGTTGCTTCCAATTCTATTCCAAATTATCCAAATTTACCATTAAATGCTTACGATAAAGTAGTCACTTTTAGTGGATCTTCACAAAGTGACAATGAAACTCTTACTTTAACCTCTGGAACTGATCATGGATTCTATAATGGTGATGCAGTTTTCTACGAACCAGGAGTTATTAGGAATACTCAAGTAACTTCTGATGGAGTTATTCTTACTATTGAGTCAGAAAGTAAATTTGATGACATAGATGCTGGTGTTTATTACGTAAAAAGGATAAATTCTACTGATATTAAATTATCTAACAGCAAATCTGATATTTTTGAAGGAAAATATATTAAATTAGCTGGTGAAGTAGCTGATAATAAGTTTTGCTACTATGATTTTTACTTAAAATATCTTGCTCCTCAAGGAATTTATAGAGAAATTGCAGAACCAGTCAATAAAAGTGGGACTTATGAGACAGATCCAGGATATACGGGTATTTTAATTAATGGCGCTGAAGTTATTAACTATAAATCCCAAAATTCCATATATTATGGTGATGTCCAGTCATTTGATGTAACAGGTGGTGGAAATAATTATGATGTTATCAATCCTCCTATTTTAATTGTACAAGATTCAGTTGGAACTGGGGCTACTGGTATTTGTGATGTAGAAGGGCAACTTGAAAGATTAGAATTATTGGATACTGGTTATGATTATGTAGATACTCCTACTGTTAAGATTACTGGTGGTAATCCTATTGAAGATGCTGCGGCTGAAGTCAATATGGCATTTGTTATCCATAGTCCTTCATTTAATGCTGAAAGGACTGGTGAAAATGTCGATATTATTAATAGCACTATTGGATTCTCCACATTCCATAAGTTTGATGATAATGAAAGGGTTATGTATGACCCCAATGATCTTTCGGGAGTTGTTGGACTCACTACTGATAACTATTATTATGTTGGAGTTGTAGATAATTACACTATTAAGCTTTATACCAATCCAGATGATTCTAGAGTTGGTATTAATACTGTAGATCTTGTATCTTTTGGATCTGGTGTACAGAATATTACATCAGCTTTTAGGAAAAGAATAGTATCTAATATTGTAGTTACTAATCCTGGTAAAGGGTATAAGAATAGAAAGAGACAAGTTATATCTACAGGTATTAGTACTGCTCTTAATAAAATCACCATTAAAGATCACGGATATTCTAGTGGAGATGTTATTCAATATGCTCCTGGTAGTATACCTATTAAGGGATTATCTGATAATGAGAAATATTATGTTAAGAAGGTTGATAATAATGTATTCTGTTTAACTCTTGTAGGAACAGGAGTAACAGATTTAAATTATTATTATAATAATGATATTAAAGTAGACCTTATGTCTACTGGAGATGGAACTTTTAATTATGAACCTATATCAGTAAGTGTTGAAGGTAATATTGGAGTTAATGTTCGTACTGGTCAAGATTTTACAGCCAAAGTTCAACCCATCTTTAGAGGTTCTGTTCAATCTATTGATTTAATTTCAGGTGGTGTTGGATATGGTGCTTCTGAAGTCTTTAACTTTAATAGACAACCTACAATTAGTCTTTCTAGTGGTGAAGGAGCTCTTCTAACTCCAATCATTCAAAATGGAAAGATTGATGAGGTTATTATTAATTCGCCAGGTAATAGTTATAATTCTCCTCCAGATATTGTAGTTAGTGGAACTGGTAGCAATACTAGACTTACTCCTGTTATAGATCCAGCTACTGGTAATTTGGCGGAAGTAAAAGTTATAAATGGTGGCGTAGGTTTTGATACAGATTCTACTTCATTAACAGTAACTTCTGCTGGATTAGATGCAAAAATTGATTGTACTTTACGTACTTGGACTATTAATCTGTTTGAAAGAAACTTTAATACTTTAACAGATGATGATGGATTTATTAATGAGAATATTGACAGTTCGTCTTTGGAGTATTCACATCTTTATGCTCCAAGACCTTTAAGAGAATCTACTTATGTTCTTGCTGGTGAGGATGAAGATAATACACTTTATGGTATTGCTGATTTGCAGGTAGAAGATGGTGTTGAGATAGCCAGTAAGTATCACTCTCCTATTTTGGGATGGTCATATGATGGAAATCCAATTTATGGTCCTTATGGTTATACCAATGCTGATGGTGGCAATATTAAACAAATCCAATCTGGTTATGAGTTAAGTGTCAATGAAACTCATAGACCACCAACTTCACTTTATGGGGGTGGATTCTTTGTTGAAGATTATATCTTCACTGAGAGGGGAGATTTGGACGAACATAATGGAAGATTCTGTATTACTCCAGATTTTCCACGTGGTAAGTATTGTTATTTCACTACTCTTAATATGATTAGTGTGGACTCTGAAGGTCCATTTACAAATTATAAGAGACCTGCTTTCCCTTATATTATTGGTAATACTTTTGAATCAGAGCCTAACATCTTCAATTTTGGTAAAGATTCAAATCAAAAATCTTATGATATTGAGGATAAGGGTTGGTTTAGAAATACTAAAGTATATCATACTAATGATGATAGGAGTAGTTATGATTATGTCTTCAATTCTAATAAGATTAAAGAGTCTACAGTTGAGATTCAAGGAACTTCTATTGGTACTATTGAAAATGTAGGAATTGTTACTGGTGGTAGCATTTATAAAGTTAATGATAGATTAGTTTTTGATAATGATGGAACAGAAGGCCAAGATGCTTCTGCTAGGGTAGAAAGAGTCGCAGGAAAAACTATTAATACTGTTAGTTGTGCAACTACTGTATTTTATAATATTGAGTTTTCAGCTACTGATGACAGAAGATCATTTATTGGTTTTAGTACTCAACCTCATGATCTAGAGAATTTTGATATTGTTAATATTTCTGGATTGTCTGAATATTTTGCAGGATTTGATGGATCTTATACTATTGGAATTAGATCTGACAATTTTGTTACAACTTTGGGAATTGGTAATACAGCTACTACTGGTTTAACCACATATTTCTATGTTTCTGGACTTTTAGAGTATCCTTATATTCGTGAAAATGATATTTTGGGTATTGGGACAGAAAAAGTTAAAGTTCTTAATATAGATGGAAGAACTGAAAGAATTCGGGTATTGAGAGAGTATGGTGGTACAGTAGGAACTGCATATACTAGCCTTACTCAACTATTTGAAGATCCTAGGAAGTTTAAAATTAACGTAGGATCTCTGAAAACTACTAAAACCTTTAGAATCAATAGGGAAGAGTATTTTAATCCTGCTGAGTCTGTTGGATTGGGTACAGTAACTGGAGTTGGTGTTGGAAATACCATAGTATTTTCCATGCCTGGTGTAGGAGTCACTCAAGTATTTGTTCAACCACAATCCATTTATATGGAGGATCATAATTTACAATTGAATGATGTTCTTTATTATAGACCTAATGGTGGAACATCTATTGTTACTTGGAATGGTATTGAAGGAGAACCATATAGAAATCTTTTACATTATGAGAAATTATATGCTGCACCTGTAGGTCGTAACTTTATTGGAGTGTCATCCACTAGAGTTGGAATGACTACAACAGGTTATGTGGGTATTAATACAACTAATGGACTCCTTTACTTTACAAGTATTGGAGCAGGTGTATATCATAGCTTTAAAACATCATTAAGTAATGTTATTAGTGGGCAAGTTGATAAAAATATAGTCACAGTTTCTACTGCTTCAACTCACGGGTTGAAGAGTACTCTTTTGAGTAATCAGAGTGGAACTAGTGATAAAGTTTATATGTCTATTGAGCCAAAAGACATTAAAACTCTTGATATTAAGTATAATGACTATAATAGAAGAATAGTATTTGATCCACTAACATTTGCAGCTGGTGATGTTGATACAGTGATGAATACTATCACTTTTACCCTTCATAAGTTTAAAAAAGGTGATAAAGTTATTCATACAGCTTCTACTCCCGTTGGTGGATTAGTAAATGAAGCAATGTATTATGTTATTCCCTTCAGTGGAAACAAAATTCGTCTTGTTGAGGAAAAATTCCAGTTAGATGAGCAAAATCCAGCTTTTGTAAACTTTACAAGTGCTTCAACTGGAACTTTATCAAAGATTAATCCTCTAATAGAGGTAAAAAGAGGTCAAAAACTGAAATTTGACCTTTCTGACCCATCTTTGTCATTTATTCAGAATGGAATCACTTATTCCGCCTTCAGTTTAGACATTTTTACTGATGATTCCTTCAATAATAGATTTTTGACTTCTAAAGCTAATGTAGAGTTTGAAGTTACCTCTAGTGGTAAGGTTGGTATTGATGCAGATGCTCATTTGACTATTAAAGTTGATAAAAATATTCCTCAAAGTCTATATTACAAGTTCCAACTGGATAATTTGGATATTATTCCCACACTTAAGAGTGAACTAATAATTGATAAAGATGTAAACCCTTCTAATAAGATTTTCGTAGTAAAAACTGCTTATGATGGAAAACATAGTCTTACTGGAATTGGAACCACTACGTTTACTTTTAATATTGGTGAAATTCCTGATGTTTTCACTTATAATGATATTAACTCTGTTTTAACCTATGATACAGATGCACTAACCACAGAAGGTGCTATTACTAAGATTAAAATGTTGAATGATGGTAATGGTTATAAATCTTTACCAAAAATTACTTCAGTTACTAGTGATAAAGGTACTGGAGCCATTATAAACGCACAAAGCACTAATATTGGTAAAGTATTGAATAGTAGGTTGGGTTCTATTGGATTTGACTATCCGACAGACACTACTTTAAGAGCTACTGCTAATCTTCCTGAAATATTGAAGATTGAAGCTCTTGCTTCCTTTGAAAGTATTGGAATTGCCTCCGCAGGAAGAAATTACCTTGTATCTCCCAAAATAATCGTAAAAGATGGTTATACTGGTAAGATTGTTCCCAATATTGACATCACTTATAAATTAGGCGATAAACAAGTCACTATTCTTCAAAATACTACTGGAATTTATGATGTACCTCCTACTATTATTCCTATAAGGAATTCTAATGGTGTTGGGTTCTCATCACTCACTTATAACGCATCTACCAAGACTGTAAGGATTTTCCCAGATGCAACCTTTAGCGATCCTCTAGATTTCCCCTATAATCCAGGATCCAAGATTATGGTGGAAAATGTTAGTGTTGGCGTTGGTTCTACTGGAACTGGATACAATTCAGAGAACTATAACTACTCACTATTTGAAGTTAGTAATGCAGATAGTCAACTTGGAGGAACAGGTGCTTGGATTGAGTATAAACTGACTGATTATCTTGGTGTTGGAGATGTTCCTGGAACTATGGATGCATCTAACTCCAAATCTAGAGTTATTTCAGAAATTGATTTCCCAATCTATAGTCCAGTCCTTAAGAAGAATAATTTCTTCAAAGATGAAGAAGTTATTAGTGATAGAAAGGTAGGATACGTTGAGAATTGGAATCCCAAGATTGAACAGTTAAAAATTACTACTGGTAAGGAATTTACAATTGGAAGTATTGTAAAAGGTACAAGTTCTAATACTCAGGGTGTAATTGAGTCTAAAATTGATTTTAACTCTGAAATTCTTATAGGTGCTGGTACTACAGTCTATAGTGGATGGCAAAGTAATAGTGGATTCCTAAATGACAGTTTACAGAAACTTCCCAATAATGAGTATTATCAGAACTTCTCATATTCATTGGAATCTAGAGTTCCTCTTCAAACTTGGGATGATCCAGTAAGTTCTCTAAATCATACTTCAGGATTTGCTAAATTCAGCGATCTTGTGATTGAGAGTGATAGTGCTGATAGTATGTTGACTCTACCTGAAGATACTAATATTGAGATTGTAAACGAAATTGTTGGATATGGTGACTTTAATTGTTATTATGATTTTGATTATGTAACTGAAGGAACTATTGAAATTGGTGATATAAACATTTCCACAACTATTGACTTTGAAAATAGAACTCTTACAGATTTCTATGAATCTGTTGGTAATAGAGTTCTTACTATTGATGATATGAGTAGTATTTTCAATAGTAATCCTAGAGCTACTAGTAGCAGTCCTGTTGCAGCTTTTGCTTTTGATAGAACCTACAATAAGATATTCACTTTTGCTCAGGATACCACTTATACTGATGAAAGACAATTCTCTATTGTTTCACTTCTTCAATATAAGAATATTGCGTATAGTAACCAATATGCTACCATTTATACCTATCCTTATGGTGGATTAGGATCTTATGATTATTCTGTTGAAGCTGATAACTGGAGATTGACTTGGAATCCCATTAAATCAGAATATAACAATTATGCAGTCTCTGTTGTAGATTTGGGAACTTTGAATGATGCTATTCTTACTGAGAAACTGGAATTAGGTACTGTAGGAATTGTAACAGGTTTTTATACGGAATTTGGGGCTGGGGTTTCTTCTTCAAGGATAGCTAGAATACCAGATACTTATAGATCAGCCAAAGTTCATATCCAAGTTGAGTCTGCTGGAGGAAGTTTAGGTATTCAAGAAATGAATCTATGTCATGATGGAAGTGATGTTTTCGTATTGGAATATGGTGAGTTAACCAATACTTTAGGAGAAACTCCTGATATTTCTGGTTTTGGTACTTTTAGTGCCGGTCTTAGTTATGGTGATATGATAGTAGCATTCCATCCAGATAATACTGGTATAGCTCATACTGTCAATACTTCAGTTATGGCTCTATCTGTTGATGGGGTAGGAATTGGATCAACATCACTATCTGTTGCTAGAGTATCTACAGGACATAAGGCTATTTCTTCTTCTGGATCACCTACATCACACGTCGTAGCAAGTTTTGATGAGCCTTATAAGAGTGGATATTACTTTATGTCGGTTGAAGATACAACCACTAATCAATATCAATGTTCAGAGATAGCAATTATAAAATCTGATACAAATGAAGCTTTTGTTGAGTTTGCTAATGTAGAAACTGGTAATAGTATTGGAACTGTAGGAATTAGTTCTGTTGGTTCTAATTTAGATCTTTTATTCACTCCTATTGCTAGTGTTAATGCTGAAGTTAGAGTTATTGGATTTGAACTTCAAATTTATGATGATAATGCTAATCCTACACTTATAGATTTGAATAATGTTGTTATTGAATCTGATAATGGATCTTATAAAGGATCACACAATGATGTGGTTACTGCTTTTGATCTTACACATGAATCCTTAGATATCTTCAAAAGAGATTTTGATGGTTCTAATGGAATTGTAGTTGGAGAAACTGGTGAAGATATTATAGAAGATGGTTTAATCATGTATTTGGATGGTGAAACTGCCGATGGAACTACTACTTGGACAGATAGAAGTTCTTCAGGAAATGACGCCACATTAATCAATCTTACAACAAAATATGATAGTTATGGTTATAACTTTAGAAATGCAAGAAGGGCATTAGTTTCTGACACTGATTTTGATTTCTCAGGAGACTTTGCTTTTGAGGTATGGTCTAAGATGGAAAATACTCCATCAGCTGTATGTCCATCAGCATTAATAAGTAGTTGGTCCACCCTGTATAGTGTCGATAATATCTTTATAGTTTATATTGATCACAATGGAAATTTAATAACTTCATTTAATCATAATCAGGATGGTAAAACACAATTTGATTTTACATATGATGGTGGAACTGTCTTATTGGATGAATGGAATCATGTTGTAGTTACTAGAATTGGTCAATATATTGATGTCTATTTGAATGGAGTGAAAGGAACCACTCAAATTTATACAGAGTCTATTGATTCTAGTCCTACTGGAACTGATATATGGATTGGAGCTTATGCTGGATGTCCTTCTTATTCCTTTAATGGAACAATGGGGATAGTGAGGACTTATAAGGATAAGGGATTGGATTCCTTCCAAGTCAGCAAGAATTATCTTGCACAGAGAGGAAGGTATATTGAAGGAACTAATATATATCCAAATGGTATTCAAATTTCTGATCACTTCTTTGTTACTGGTGAACAGTTAACTTATGCTCATGCTGGTGCTGGAACGACACAAGCTATTGGTATTGTTACAACTACTATTCCAGGTATTGGGGCCACTGATAAATTACCACCTACTGTTTATGCAGTTAAAGAGAATGATGGTGTTATAAGACTTGCTTCAACAGCTGAAAATGCATTGAAGACAAGTCCAGTAACTTTAGATATTAGTTCTGTTGGAATTGGAACTTCTCATAGTTTAACTTCACCCAATGCAAACAATAGAGCATTGATTTGTATTGATAATATGATTCAATCTCCGATTGCTGGAACTGCAGTTACTACTACATTGAGTAGTAATATTATTCAAGACACTAAAGTACCACTTGTTGGTGTTACTTCAATAGCTGCAAGAGATCTTATTAAGATTGAAGATGAGATTATGATTGTAGAGGAAGTTGGATTTGGAGGTGCTACTAATCTTCTTGTGAGAAGAGCTCAGGTTGGAACTCAACTTGCTAGCCATAGTACAGGAACATTGGTTACTAAGATCTCAGGTAACTATAATATTGTAGGAAATACACTTCACTTCTCTCAGGCACCTTATGGACAGGTTCCTTTAAGTACTACAGTAGGTAATCCTGATTATAGAGATTGGACTGGTATTTCCACTAGTTCTACTTTCCAAGGAAGAACATTTATTAGATCTGCCGCTCCAGATAGTGTAGATAAAGCTTATACTACTAACTACATCTTTGATGATATTTCTGAACAATTTACTGGTATTACAAGTCACTTTAATCTAACATCAGATTATAATAATATTACTGGATTCTCTACAGATAATGCAATTGTATTGATCAATAGTATCTTCCAGGAACCACAAGGTGTTCAAGCATCACCTGCTAACTATAATATTGATGAGACATCTGGTATTACTAGTGTTACATTCACTGGTTCAGGAACAACTGTTACCTATGACACTAATGCTGGTGATCTTCCTAGAGGTGGTGTTATTATTTCAGTAGAATCTAGTCCTGGATTGGGATATCAACCACTAGTTTCAGCTGGAGGAACAGCTAATGTTTCTGGTCTTGGTACTATTTCATCTATCAGTATTGGAAACACTGGTTCTGGATATAGAGAAGGTGTTCAAAGTACAGTAAATGTTGGAGTTCAAACTTATAGTGATGGAATTCCAGCTATTGAGTTTATTGGAACTGCAGCAATTAGTGGTGGTCATATTGTAAGTGTTGCTGTTACTAATCCTGGTAGTGGTTATACATCAACTAATCCTCCAGAAGTTGTATTTGATGATCCATTGGCTTATACCAATATGCCACTAATCTACAGTAGTTCTTCTGTATCTGGAGTAGGAACAGAAGCTACTATTGATATAGTAGTTGGTCAAGGATCTAGTGTAATTGACTTTGAGGTTAAGTACACTGGTCATGGATATGGTAATGGAGAAATTCTTACCATTGGTGTTGGTGGATCCACAGGTATTCCTCAAGATACAAGTCTATCATTTACAGAATTTTCACTTACTATCTCTCGCACTTATAAGGATAGTTTCAATGGTTGGTCTATAGGTGTTCTGGAACCACTTGATAAATTGGATGACAAATTTGATGGTACTAAGACAGCCTTTAGATTGACATTGAATGAAGCTCCTTTCTCAGTTAGATCAAAACCTGGATCCAATATTGAAGTTGATAAGACACTAATGGTATTCATTAATGAGGTTCTTCAAGAACCTGAAGTAGCTTATACCTTTACAGGTGGTAGTGTAATTACATTTGTTGAACCACCAGATGCTGGAGATAAATCTAAGATTCTCTTCTATAAGGGAACTGGAGATTTGGATGTTGTATTTAATGATATTCTTGAAACAGTTAAAGTTGGTGATAGTTTAGATATCAACAACAACCCAGCTAAAGGTCAAGGTTATGGATTAGAACAAGATCCAAGAGTTGTAGTTGGTCTCAATACTGTTGACTCTGTTTCTACTAACCCCTACGATGGTCCAGGTATTACTACTGACACTACTCTATCAAGACCTGTAACCTGGTGCAGACAAACTATAGATAAGGTTATTGATGGTGTTAAAGTTGGTAAGGATAGAATCCATTATGAGCCTTTGATTTATCCAGCAGCTTATTTACTTCAACCAATTGTTAGTTCTTCTACAACAGCATATGTTGACAACTTAAGACCTTTCTTTGATCCAGATAATGAGCAACAGATTAGAGGATTCCAGAATAAGATTGAAATAACATCTCAGGATTCTAGAGTAGGTGCTATGGCAACTGCTATTGTATCTGTTGCTGGATCTATTACTTCTTTAGATATTACCAATTCTGGTATTGGTTACACTCTGGCTCCATCAATTTCTATTAGTAATCCTATTGGAGTTGGAACTACTGGAACATCTAAAGCAGTATCTGAATTAAGCGATGATAATGTTTCACTCATTACTGTTCAAACTCCTGGATATGGATATACTACAACCAATCCCCCTAGTGTTTTAATTGAATCTCCCAAATTAGTAAGAGAAAGAATTAATGTAAATTCTTATACTGGTGATAATGGTGTTGTGGTTGGATTTGGAATATCCACTTTTGTTAGTGGAATGACATCTCAGACTAAGATTATTCTAGATTTCTATATTCCTACTAATTCATATATGAGGGACACTGATGTTGTTGGAAGTGCTATTACGGTAAGTGGAATATCCACAGGTGATTTCTTCACTACTTATAACACTAGTGTTGCAGCAGATGAAGAGACTATTATAAGTCTACAAAATGATGGTGTTACTCAGGTAGCCATTACAACATCATTCTTGGATAGTGTTTTCCAAGTTTCTGACACTCAACTCTTGGATAAGAATGTGATTGGTGTTGGTGTCACTATGGTTAAGAGAGTATTTGCTAATATTTCTGGTATTAGTACAGTAGATTTTGCTTCAACATTAATTACATTTGATTCTACTAATTATACATTTGATTCACAGTCATTTGCAGTTTATGCTGGAGGAATTAGTTCTTCCGCATATCTTGGTTCTTATAGTTGGGGTAAGATTGATTTGGCTGGTAGGACAAATCCACAATCATTTAATTTCTATGGTGAAGATGGTTATTCAGGTATTTCTAGTTCTGGACTGGTTACTAGATATAATCCATTGAAGTATAAAGATTACATTGTTTAATTACAATAAATATTTCTAATAAAAAGTATTTAAGACGCGATGGCTAAACAAGGGATTAGCACAGGGACAACTCCCAATGATGGAACTGGTAGTACTTTATTGGCTGGTGCTCTTAAAATAAATAGCAATTTTGATGAGATTTATAATCTTATTGGCGATGGAACCACCCTAATGAGTGGAATTGTAACATCATTAGTTGCTGGAAGTGGTATTAGCCTTTCTGGTTCTGTTGGTGTAATTACAGTTACTAGTACTGGTGGTGGTGGTTCTGGCGGAGGAAGTTTTGGTAGGAATGCAACAGGTATTCACACTTCAGATAATGTTGGGGTTGGAACTACAACATCCTCACACAATTTTAATGTTACTGGTGAAACTAATTTAATTGGTGGACTTAATGTTTCTGGTGTTGGTAGTGTAGGTCACCTTAATGTCTCTGGAGAGACTTCTGTTGGTGGCGGACTTAATGTAACAGGAGTTTCTACACTTACTGGTATTACCACTACTGGTGGTGATTTATATGTTGGTGGTGATCTTTATGTAAAGGATGATGTTGTATATGATCAAGTAACAGGTGCCAATATTAATATTAGTGGTATTGCTACTATTGGTATTGTTACTGGAGCAACTTATTATGGTGATGGTACTAATATCTTACCATCAAGAACTACAGTAGTTGGATCTACTGGTGCTATTTCAGATAATGCTATTGGAAATATAGATTTAACTGGATTTAAATCTTATTTCTTGATGAAAGTTGGACTATCTACAGCAGGATGGTTAAGACTATATACTAGTAACTCATCAAGAACAGATGATGTTTCTAGGAGTGTTGGTGATGATCCACTTCCAGGAAGTGGGGTGATTGCTGATATTGTGACCACTGGAGTTTCAACAACTCAAATTGTTTCACCATTTGTTCCAGGTGGTAATTTAAATGATCCCGCTGATACTACAATTTATGCAGCGATAACCAACCAATCAGGAATAACTACATCTATTTCTGTAGATCTCACCCTTCTTCAATTAGAGGCATAAACAAAAAATGGCAATCACAACAACTACAATTTCAAGGGCCGCGGGATGGGCACGAACTGATGCCATTGGCCAAATGGGAGAAGCATTAAGTTACCTAGAATGGCATGGAGGTGCTATTAGTGGAGTGGTTACTTTTGCCACATATTCTGGTGGGGGTACTGTAGGATCTTCATCAAGTGATTATTATTGTGTAAATCAAACATCTACTGATGGAAGTGGAACTGGAGCACAATTTCAAGTTGATAGAAATTCTGGAACTATCTATCGAATTTATGTAAATGATGGTGGTAGTGGATATGCTGAAGGAGATGAAATTACTCTTAAAGCAGATGATATTGGAGGAAGCGCAAATGGAGCTGCCGATTTAGTATTGACTGTAAAGGTTGATGGTGCCGGAAGTCCAGTATCTTATGGATCTACAACTGATTTCTTTAGTAAAAGAGTAGGTGTAGGATCAAATTATCCATATGGAATTCAAAAGCATGTAATTGGGGCTGGTAAGACATACGGTACTACCTATAGAGGGTATCAAATGTATGATGATACTCAAATGTACTTCCATACCGGAAGTGGATTTATGCCATATTCAAGTCCATCTGTATATGATGGTAATAGTGGACGTTCACCTAGATATAGTGGCGAGTTGGGGCTGGATGTGGCTGATGGTCAGAATGTTACAGTAGCGGCGGGATCATTTAATGGAACTACTAATGTAGGAGGCAGTTACCGCCTAGTGAATAGGAAAGAAATAGCCGAGGATACCAATTATCAGTTAGATTTAAATATTTTTAGATCTGCACTAGATCCAAAATTTGCTGTTTTCTCATATAGACAACCAACATTATCATCTACTACTTTAGGTAATAATACATTTTTAACATTTTTCCTTCATAATTTTACAACTGATATATGGGATTTAGATTATCTATTCCTTGGAGGATTGACTACCATTGAACCACTTACTACTCTTCCAGATACGACTCCGCAGTTGAAATTTACATCATATATTGCTGGAGAAACAACTTCAGCTGATGCAGATCCATCTATAAGATGTGCTGAATGGGGTTATTCTAGTTGGGATGGAAATTATTCGACTACTGCTTATAAGGAAACTATATATTCATCCACTTCTTCATTGACTTATGATTCCAGTTCTTATAGATATGCTAATATCTATAATAGAAATAATATAGGTGGGAATGGAACCAGTCTTACTACAAATGGGTCTAGAGGAAGAGGTGGTTATCGTATGGATATTAAGATACCAAGTGCAGCAAATTATAATGCAGTAATTAAAGGAATACCACTTAGTACGGGGATGGTTCCTTGTCCATATTATATTCCAGATGATTTTGTATTAATTGATTTTAGTTATGATTATCCCGGTGCAAATATTCAGCAGTGGGATACCGTTACTGTTAGTGGTAGTGAGATATATACAGTCATTACTGGTTCTTATAGTAATGCTACTAAAACTCAAGGAATTCTATTCTGTGCGAGGACGACTTAATGCCTATTTCATCTGATTGGACATTTGTCCCACAACCAACTACAGCTGTAGTGGGGTGGGCTAGCACTCAACCAGTAGGATTTAATACTACAACTTCTACACTTGGATTTATGACTTCTGCTTATCCTGCAGATGCTTGGAGTAATGGAACGGTTTCTGTAGTAAATTTGTCAAGCATTTCTCTGGGTATTACTTCTTCTAGTGTTGGAGGAAAACGTGGATGGATGACTGGCAGAAGACCAGTTACTGGTCAACAATTCCCTCGTGGAATTTATAATAAATAAGTAAAAATCTCCCCCTTAAAAATGGCGGCTATAATTACAGATCAATTACGTATATTGAACGCAAAGAATTTTGTTGCGGGAGTACAATCCAGCTCTAATTCTTATTATGCATTTATTGGATTGCCTGATTCAGCTAGTTATCAAACTGACTGGAATACTGATCCCCCTGCACCTAAAGATAATCTCAATCAATCTAATGATTATTGGGATACTATGTTGGCGTTGAAGAAGATTAACTCTAGTGATTGTAGTCAAGTGGTTAGAAAAACTACTTGGACAGCTGGTATCACATATGATATGTGGAGGAATGATATTAGTAGAGATAATCCATCTCAACCATCAGGTTCTTTTGATATCTACGCCGCTAATTATTATGTAATGAATAGTGATTATAGAGTTTATGTTTGTCTCTATAATAACGCTAAACCTGAAAACAACTTTCAAGGTGGTCCTTCGTTGGATGAACCAACCTTCACTGATTTGGAGCCTAGGGAAGCTGGAAGTAGTGGTGATGGATATATTTGGAAGTATCTTTATACTATTAAACCAAGTCAAGCTATTAAGTTTGATTCTACAAATTATATCCCTGTACCAAGTAATTGGGCTACTAGTAGTGATAATGCAGCAGTAAGAAATAACGCAGCTGTTAGTGGACAGTTAAAAATTGTCACAATCAGAAATAGAGGAGTTGGATTAGGGACTGCTAATAGGACTTATACAAAGGTCCCCATTTTGGGGGATGGTAATAGTGGAGAAGCTACTGTTGTTATCAATAATGACTCCAAAGTTGAATCTGTTACAGTATCTAAAGGTGGTGAAAAGTATACATTTGGTACTCTAGATCTAGAAGCTGGTGGTGTTCCAACAGGTTCTACTCTTCCCGTATTTGATGTTATTATTCCTCCCTCTGGAGGTCATGGATCAGATGTTTATGATGAGTTGGGTGCATTTAATGTTTTGACTTATGCTAGATTTGAGAATGATACTGATAACCCAGATTTTATTACTGGTAACCAATTTTCAAGAGTTGGGATGGTTGAAGATCCATTAGCTATCAATTCTACTACTAAACTGGCTTTAGATAAAGCAAGTGCTGTTTATGCTTTAAGACTTACTGGGACTGGATATAGTTCTGCTATATTTACACCAGATTCTTACGTAACTCAAACTGTTGGATTGGGTTCTACCGCTATTGGAAGAGTTGTGTCTTATGATCAAGTTACAGGTGTTTTGAAAATTTGGCAAGATCGCACTAACTCTGGATTTAATTTTAATGGTACTCAAAACTCTACTCCTCAGTATGGTTTTGAAATGAATAAATTCACGGCCGATCTTTATGATGGAAGTGGTAATTTCAATATTATTGGTGGTGATATTACTTTAGGAATTGATACTTCATTCCAGGGTGTATCGACAGTTCTAAATAGTAGGACTTACTACCTTGGCCAAAATTTTGTCAGTGGAGTAGCTGAACCTGAAGTTGAGAAGTATTCAGGAAATATAGTGTATGTTGACAATAGACCCTCTGTTACAAGGTCTTCGTCACAAAAAGAAGATGTAAAAATTATCTTGCAGTTCTAAGAAATCATAACAAATCATGCCACAGGAAACTAATCTTAATGTTGCCCCATACTTTGACGATTTCGATCAGCAGAGTAATTATTACAAGGTCTTATTTAAACCCGGATATCCCGTTCAAGCTAGGGAATTAAATAATCTTCAATCTGTTTTACAGAATCAAGTTGAAGATGTAGGAAATCATTTATTTAAGGAAGGTTCTAAGGTCATTCCTGGTAACCTCTCTTATTTGTGGGAGTTTCACGCTATTAAAATTGATCCCGAATTCCTTGGTATTCCAGTTTCTTTATATCTGGACCAATTAGTTGGGAAGAGAATTGTAGGAGAAACTTCTGGTGTTACCGCACAGGTCGTAAAGTATATTACGGATAAAGAGTCTGATGAGGGAGCCTGGACACTATATGTTGATTATTTCCAATCTTCTACTACTGACTTAGCAACTCAAACCTTCCAAAGTAATGAAGTCTTATTGACTGAAGATCCTATTACTTTTACTACTACTTTTATTGCTGCTGGAGAAGGATTTGCAAAGACTTTCACTAATGATGCACCTAAAGTAGGGTGTGCATTTGCACTAAGTGAAGGTGTTTATTTCTTAAGGGGATATTTTGTTGACGTCTTTGATGAAATTCTAATTCTTGATCAGTATAGTAATAGACCAAGTTATAGAATTGGATTAAATGTTAGTGAGGAGATTATATCCTCTGACATTGATCCTAGCCTGACGGATAATGCTCAGGGATTTAATAACTATACTGCGCCTGGAGCTGATAGATTCCAGATTAAAGCTACTTTATCTAAGAAAGAAGTTAATGATTTTAATGATCAGAACTTTGTTCAGTTAGCAGAGGTTAGAAATGGTATTCTTAGAGAGATTAATGATAAGGTAGATTATAATATTTTAGGTAATGAGTTAGCAAGAAGAACCTTTGATGAATCTGGTCACTATTACATTAGGGAATTTGTAACTACTATAAGAGAAAGTTTAAATAATGGTTATGGTAATAGAGGAATCTATAATGCCAATCAAACTACTTGGAATGGTGGAAGACCAAGTGATGATTTGTGTATCTATAAGATTGGACCAGGTAAGGCATATATTAGAGGATATGAGGTTGATGTAAGAGGTCCTACTTTCTTAGATATTCAAAAGCCTAGGACTACTAGAGACATTAATACTCAAGCAGTTAATTTTGGATTTGGTCCTACCTTAACTGTTAATAATAACTATGGTTCTGCTACCATTGGATTCAATACAACTAATACTCTTAGTTTGAGAGATGAAAGAGTAGGAGTTACTCAGAAGAATGAGCCAGGAAAGGAAATTGGTGTTGCTAGAATTTGGGATTATGCATTAGAATCTGGTTCTTATAATACCTCTACTCCACAACTTAATCAGTGGGATCTTTCATTATTTGATCTTCAGACATATACAGATTTTACTGTTAATGAAGCAGTTACTTTGAATACTCCTGTATTTGTTCAGGGTCAGTCAAGTGGTGCTACTGGATATTTAAGAAATAGTGTACAAGCTGGAACTGCATTTACTTGTTATGATGTAAGTGGTGATTTCTATATTGGGGAGAGACTGAAGTTCAATGGAACTTTTAATGACGCCAGAACTACTACTGCTATTAAGAATTGGGAAATCTCTGATGTTAAATCAGTTTATGGTATTGTAGGGACTGCTAAGACATTTACAGGAGACTTAATTCCTTCCATTAAGACAGAAGTAGGTATTTGTAGTATTACTCCTTATTCTGGTGGTGTTTCTACAGTTACTACTCCAACCACTACTTGGCCGGGAATTGTTACTACAGGAAATCTCATTCAATATGCTGTTCCTGGAGAGACTGTTTTAAGCTTTGCTAAAGTAGATACGGTTAATACAAACTCCATTGTTATTTCTGGAGTTGCTACTGTCACAGGATTCTGTAATGGTGGACTTCCATCAGTTACTACAGAAGTTACTGATCTTGCGGTAATTGAATCTAGATTACAAGATAATAGAAGTAGTGGTAATCCAGCTAGTAATGATAATCTCTTTAGTGTATTCCCCAAGAGAAATATTTCTAATGTAGTATTAGATGGTGCTACTATTACAATTAGAAGACAGTTTGATACTACTATTACTGATGGAGCTACTGCAACTGTAACAGCAGGTAATAATGAAGTATTCTTACCATTTGATGAAGAGAGATATACTCTTGTTAGATCAGATGGTTCTACAGAATCTCTTTCTTCTGATAAGTTTACATTTGCCACTGGTTCTACTCAGGTAACCATTGATGGACTTGGAGCTGATGATGGCGCTTGTATTTTGATTGCTACTCTACGGAAGAGTCAACTTACAGCTAAGACAAAGGTTAATCCTATTATTAATTCTGTTATTATTAATAAGTCAACTACTCAAGGATCTGGTATTGGAGGAACTACTCTCAATAATGGTTTGATTTATGGTAACTATGCATTTGGTACTAGAGTTGAAGATCCTGTTATTTGTTTGAATAAGCCAGATATCGTTATGTTATATGGTATTTTTGAATCCGATAACACTGATGATCCAGTATCTCCTTCTCTGACTATTGCTTCTGCAGATGGAGCAACAGGAACTACTAATGATCTCATTATTGGTGAGGAAGTTATAGGTACTGTAAGTGGTGCATCTGCACTCTATATCATTAGAAGAAGTGATACTTCTATCAATTTCATCTATAAGAATGATACAGTATTTGAGAATGGAGAAGTTATTACATTCTCAGAGTCTGGAGTAAGTGCTCTTGCCGCTAATATACAAGTGGGAAGTCCTAATGTTACCAAAGAGTATTCATTTGATACTGGACAAAAGAATTCCATTTATGATTATGCAAGAATTATTAGAAAAGCAAACTCTGCTCCAGCATCTAGAAAGCTTATTGTTTACTATCTAAATGCTTACTATGCTGAGTCTGATACGGGAGATGTTACTGTAGCTAATTCTTATGATAACTTCAAATTTGGTACTGAAATTTCTGCCATTAATGGTTATAGGAATACTGATATATTTGACGCTAGACCAAGGGTTTCGAATTATACACCAGCTGAAGGAACTAGATCACCATTTGAATTTGATGGAAGAAATTTTGATGGTGGACAACATAGTTCCAAATATGTAATTGCTTCTGATGAATCCATTTCTGTTGGATTTAGTTATTATCTAGGAAGAATTGATAGAATTTATTTGGATAGGGATGGTATTTTCACTGTCAAAGAAGGCGCGCCTGATGATATTCCTACTGCACCAAATGAAGTATCAGGGGCATTGAATATTGCTAATGTATTTTTACCAGCTTATTTGTATAGTGCTCAACAAGCAGTAGTAACATTTATCAATCATAAGAGATATCAGATGAGTGATATTTCTAGATTGGAGCAAAGAATTAAGAATTTGGAATATTATACTTCTTTGAATCAACTTGAAACTTCAACAATGAATCTATTCATTGCTGATGCTAATGGTTTCAATAGATTCAAGTCTGGTATCTATGTTGATAATTTCTCTTCAACAAAACCACAAGATTGTGCTGTTGGATTTAGAAATAGTATTGATAAAGTTAGGAAGGTAATGAGACCAACTCATTTTACTACCGCTCTTAATCTTCAAATTGGAAATACTAGTATTACTGGAATTGGCACTACCAACGCAGCTAATCAAGATTCTAGATTTGCTGATATTTTGGGGACTAATGTTAAGAGATCTAGTCAAGTTGTAACTCTTGACTATACAGAACAGTCTTGGTTAGAACAACCATTTGCTACTAGATCTGAAAGTGTAACTCCTTTCCTTGTTAGGTTCTGGGAAGGTTCACTTAAGTTTGAACCTACTGTTGATGTTTGGATTGATGTCAATAGAATGGAACTCAGAGATGTCCTTCAAGAAGGTTCATTTGTGGGTGTTGCTGAAGCAATGAGAGCTGAGATTACTACTCATGCTGATGGATCAAGATCTGGTTTAAGTCCTATTATTTGGAAAGCTTGGCAGACTGATACAGTAGATGTTCAGTTTGACTTGAGTAGTAGTGGTGCATCCAGTGTTACATCTGCTTTTAGAAAAGGTACTCTAGCTGACGCTTGGGCAGTTGGTATGGGTAATGAAGGTTGGTATAACGCTCATGCACATGAGGTTCTAGCTGGACAAGTTCCTCAGAACTTTAATGTAGGTACAACAACTACTGAAAATGAAGTTACTGTTTCAGGTACTGTTGGTGTTGATTTGTACCAGTCAAGAGAAGGTACTCAAACCACTGTTAATGAGCAGATTGATACAGAATCTCTTGGAGATAGAATTGTAAGTAGAAATGTAATCTACTTCATGAGAGGTAGGAATATTGAATTTACTGCCACTAGAATGAAGCCTTATACTCAGGTATATCCATTCTTTGATAATGTGGATGTTAAGAAGTTCTGTATGTCCAAGTTGGTTGAAATTGAGATGGTTCAAGGAAGCTTCCTAGTTGGTGAATGGGTTGGAGGTGTCATGCCTTCTACTGAAACTTCTGAACAGGTTGAGGAAGGTACAAAGGCATCTATTGTATTCAGAGTAGCTACTACTAATCATAAGTATGGACCTTATAATGATCCAACTGATAGATTTGATCACAATCCTTATAATAGAGAACTTACCATTCCTGCCATTTACTCAGAGACTTCTTCAATTCTGAATGTTGATACCTTTAGTTTGGCTGATGAGCATCAACCATGGTTTACTGGATATGTTGCTAAGGGTATGACTTTGAGAGGTAATACTAGTGGAGCTCAAGCAACAGTTAAAGATGTTAGACTAGTATGTGATAGACTTGGAACTTTGATTGGTTCTTATAGAGTTCCTGGTGGTGATGATCCTTCTAACCCTGTATTTGAAACTGGTAGATCTAGATTGAGACTTACTAGCAGTCCTATTGATAGTCACGTAGAAGGAACTGTCACTACTGCTTGTGAGGAAATCTTCTACTCTCAGGGTGATATTGATAATACTCAGGAAGTTACACTTTCCTTAAGAAATGCAAGAGTTGAGCACAATGACAACTTCCGTGAAACAAGAGTTATTGGAGACCAAGCAACCTCACAGACCACATTTAGTGTTGGAAGTAGTACAGAACTTACTGGTTGCTATACTGACCCGTTAGCACAAACCTTTATGGTTGATGATGTTACCGGTGTCTTCCTTACAGGTTGTGATATTTACTTCCATGAGAAGGATACAGCTGGTGTTCCTGTTACATTCCAGATTAGAGAGACCCAAATGGGTACTCCTACTACCAAGATTTTAGCTTACTCTGAAGTACATATGGATCCGGCAGCTATTGAGTTGTCTACTGATGCCAGTGTAAAAACACATTTCAAGTTTGAATCGCCAGTTTATTTGAATCCTCAGAGAGAATACGCTTTGGTTCTTCTCTCCAACTCTACTGATTATAGAGTTTGGATTTCTAGACTTGGTGAATCTGATGTAGGTACTATTGCACAAGAAGAAGGACAGGTTCTTGTATCCACACAAAGACTACTTGGTTCACTATTCAAATCTCAAAACGCTTCTGTTTGGACTCCCAGTCAGTATGAAGATTTGAAGTTTGAATTGTATAGAGCAGACTTCGTCGCTGATGGTTCAGTTCAATTCTTTAATCCACCACTTCCAACTGATCTAGAGGTTATTCCTAGAGGAGGTATTGTTGCTACTCCTAACAATATTAGAGTTGGACTTGGTACAACAATCGCAGATACTGGATTGGAACTAGGAAATACAGTTTGGCAGACTGGAACTACTGGTGAAGGTACTTTGGTTGGTTATGCTGGTTCAGCTTATTCCACACTTTCACTTACTAACCCTGGAGCTGGATATACTCCCGCTTCTGGTTACTATGTCTTCTCTGGAGTCGCACTTACAAGTATTACTGGAGATGGTCTGAATGCTACTGCAGAAATTGCAGTTGAGGATGGAGTGGCAATTGCTGCTACTATTTCTAGCTTTGGATTTGGTGGAAATGGTGGAGGTAAGGGTTATCAAGTTGGTGATGTTCTGACACCTATTACTATTGGAACCAAAGGACTTGGTTCTGGAATGAAGCTTTCAGTGGGACAACTTTATGGAAATAATGAGTTGGTCATTGAAAATGTTCAAGGAATATTTGGAACAGAGTCCACTCAGTATCTCAATTATACTAATAGTCTTGGAGTTCAAACATCATTAAATTACTCTACTGGTGGCAATGTTGTTGCAATATCTCCTATTAGACAAATCAGTGATGGACTTCATATGAAGATATTCCAGAGAAATCATGGGATGCACTCTTCTACTAATGTAGTCACTCTAAGTAATATTAAGACTGATGTAAATCAATCTAAGTTGTCAACAGACTATGGTAGTTCTGCAACATCGGCGATTTCAGTAGCAAGTACTGATGTTTATGGTACTTTTGAAAATCTAGGTGTTGGCGCTACTAATCCAGGATACATTAAGATTGGTAGTGAGATTATCAAGTATACTGGAGTAGAGAGTAGTACATTGACTGGTATTACTAGAGGAATTGATAATAGTCCAACAGAAAATCATTCTGCTGAAGATTTGGTTAGTAAGTATGAGTTTAATGGTATTTCTTTGAGAAGGATCAATACTACTCACAATCTCAATGAAGTTTCTTCTACTATTCCAAATGCTATTACTTTAGATTCATATCATGTTAAAATTGACCTAACTGATACTGATAATGGAACTAATAGATCAAGTGCTGGATTGTTCCCAGAACTTCACTTCAATAGAAAACAGAGTAACTTGGGTAATGGAGCAAAAGGAACTTATAACATTCCATTTGAAATTTGTGTTCCTAACTTCAATAGTATTGCACCTACTGGAACAGTTATTCATTCTTCTCTCAGAACAACTGCTGGTAAGAGTATCAGTGGTGTAGAAGCACCATTTGTGGATAAGGGATTCCAGAAACTATCATTCAAGCAAGAAAACTATTTTGATAGTCCTAGAATTGTTGCTTCTAAGCCTAATGAGGATGCTTTACTTGGTGATCTTCCAGCTAATAAATCTTTGACTATGAATTTGAATCTTGTTTCTGAAGATTCAAGATTGTCACCAGCTGTTGATTTGGATCAAGCATCAGTTGTATTCATTTCTAATAGGGTCAATTCTCCTATAACAAATTGGGATACAAACTTTGAAGTTAAGACTATCACAGATGATCCAAATAGATACTTCTATGTAACTAAGAATGTTTCTCTGGAGAATCCAGCCACTTCTTTACAAGTTTACTTAGAAGCTTATATTAACATCTACAATGATGTAAGAGTATTCTACGCTCTTGATCAATCAGGTCCTGTTGATGATTGTATATTTGTTCCATTCCCTGGATTCAACAATCAGGATCCTACAAGAGAAGGAGTTATTTTGAGTAATTCTGGAAGTGATGGTTCATCTGATATTGAGATAGCTAAGACTGATAATTTAGATCCTAATCCTTCTTTGAACTTCTTTAGAGAATATAAGTTCACAGCTGTTGATCTCAATCCTTTCAATACTTTTAGGATTAAGATTATTGGTACAAGTACAAATCAGGCATTCCCGCCTCAAATTAGAAACCTCAGATCCATAGCTCTAGCATAATGTCATTAATACCCGTAAAAGGAATGGATGGTTTTTATAGGGATAGTAACTCACAAGCTATCATCAATAAAAACAATCAAGATTACCAAGCATATGTGGCTAATAGAGCCAAACTCCTTTCTGACAAAGAAAGGATTGATAAGTTAGAGAATGAGATTGGTGATATTAAGAGTATGCTTCAAACCTTAATAGATAAGTAACATGGCTAATAATACTATTACTTTTGATCCGGATTCTGGGGTCGCATATGGTGTTAATTTAACTATTAATGCTGGAGCAGATTTTAAATCTAGCTTTAAAGTTTTAAGTCCAAATAAGAATAATTATAATTTTACTGGTTATAGTGGATCTTCTCAGATGACTAAATCAGTCTCTGTTGGATCTACCGCTTATCCCAATGCAACTTTTACAGTTGGTTTTACTAGTGCTGCAGCAGGTGAATTTGATATCTCTTTAGGTTCTACTCAAACTAGAAACTTAAAGGAAGGAAGATATTGGTATGATGTTTTGGTTGGTTCTGGATCCACCATTTACAGAATAGCTGAAGGAAATATTCTGGTACAAGGAGGGGTTTCTTCAGCACCATAAATATAAAAATAATAGTAGTATAACATGGCACAGCCTGCTTCAAGAGAAGAATTTAAAAACTATTGCCTTAGGCAATTGGGGGCTCCTGTGCTGGAAATTAATATTTCTGAGGAGCAATGTGAGGATATAATTGATGATGCTTTACAATTTTGGCATGAGAGACACTATGATGGTGTTTCACAAACTTATTTGAAATATAAGATTACACAAGAAGATATTGATAGAGGTAAAGCACGTGGTGATGGTAGTTCAGCTGGTATAGTTACCACAACTGTTGATAAAACTGTTGGTGTTACTACTCAGTTTAACTTTGAGGAGAATAGTAATTATCTCCCAATGCCAGCTGACATCATTGGAGTCAATAAGATTTTCCAATATGATGAATCTTCATCAATTAATAGTAACAATATGTTTAGCTTTAAATATCAGCTATTCTTGAATGATATCTATTATTGGGGAACAACTGATTTGTTAAGCTATTCTATGGCTATGACGTATTTGGAAACTATGAATTTCCTTCTGAATACTCATAAGCAGATTAGATTTAACCAGAGAATGGATAGGCTTTATATTGATGTGAGATGGCCAGAAGTAACAGTTAATGATTATATTATTATTGACTGTTGGAGAGCCTTGGATGGAAATACATTCACTGGTGTTTGGAATGATTTCTTCCTTAAGAGATATGGAACTGCCTTAATGAAGAGGCAATGGGGTCAAAATCTTATTAAATTCACAGGGGTCAAACTTCCTGGTGGTATTGAATTTAATGGAAGACAAATCTATGATGATGCTGAAAAGGAAATAGCTGACATTAGAGCATCTATGCTCAGTACTTATGAACTTCCACCTTTGGACCTTATTGGTTGAGGTAAGACATGGTACTCAATTCTTACTTTCTTCAAGGATCTAAAAGCGAACAAAACCTTTTACAATCTCTCATCAATGAGCAGATTCAGATGTATGGGGTGGAGGTCTATTATATTCCTAGAAAATATATAACTACCACTAGTGTTATCAAAGAAGTTATAGAATCAACTTTTGATGATGCTTATCCTATTGAAGCATATGTAGATAACTATGAAGGATATGGTGGTCAAGGAACCATTCTTTCAAAGTTTGGTATTCAAGAACAAGACGATCTTACTCTGATTATTTCAAGAGACAGATATGAAAGTTATATTGCTCCTTTGATGAAGAATACTCCTAAGGTGGAGTTATATGAGCGTCCCAAAGAAGGGGATATCATTTACTTCCCATTGGGTGATAGATTGTTTGAAATTAAGTATGTTGAGCATGAACAACCATTCTATCAGTTAAAGAAAAACTACGTTTATCAATTGAGATGTGAACTCTTCCGTTATGAGGATGAGGTTATTGATACTGGTATTGAAGCTATTGATGATGAAATTGAACAGGTAGGTTACATCCAAACCTTGTCACTTATAGGAGCTGCTACACAGGCAACTGCAAGTGCTTCTTATTGTGCAAGTGGCGGTGTTAATAAGATATACATGAGTAATATGGGTAATGGGTATACTTCCCAACCCGTTATAGGATTTTCTTCTGCTCCATCAGGTGGAATAACTGCTACTGGTATTGCTTCAATTAACCAGACATTTATTAACTGTGATGGTACTCAAGAAGGTGGTAAGATTCAACACATTTATATAACTAACTCTGGTTGTGGATATACAGTTGCTCCTTGGATTACAATAGGTATTGGAACTCAAAGTGGTGGTGGAGTTGGGGCTGCTGCAACAGCAGGAATATCCACAGGTACTGTGGGAGTTGTAACACTAACTGGTCAAGGGTCTGGATATACTACTAGTCCTGCAGTTACATTTAGTGCTCCACCTAGTGGTATTAATAGCGCTACTGGTTATGCAGCTATCAATGCTTCTGGTATTGTTACAGCTTTGTATGTTACTTATGGTGGTATTGGATATACTGGAAACCCAACTGTTACTATTGCTGCTCCTGGAGCTACAGGAATAGGAACAGGATCCTATATCTATAATGAGGTAGTTACTGGTCAAACTTCTGGAACTACTGCTAGAGTTAGAAAGTGGAATGCTGTTGGTAGTAAGTTGTCTGTTGCCACTGTTGATGGAACCTTCCTTAGAGGAGAACAAGTTCTTGGAGCAGATTCTGGAGCTGTATATGTTATTGGTGGAACTAATGAATATGACACTACCAGAACAAATGTTGAGGAAACTTTGACTACTACTCCATTTGCAGATAATGCAAATATTGAAACACAGGCTGATTCTATTCTGGACTTCACAGAAACTAATCCTTTTGGGATGCCTTAATAATTTGTTAAATAGTGTATAGTAAAGGTATAGATTAATGTTTGAGTATTTCTATAATGAGATCTTAAGATCCGTTATTATTGGATTTGGAACCCTTTTTAATGGTATTCAGGTAAAAAAGGATTCTGGAGATATTAGAGTTCCTTTGGCATATGGACCAACTCAAAAGTTTCTTGCTAGAATGCAGCAGGAAGCTGATTTGAATGCTCCTACACAAATGACTCTTCCCAGAATGTCATTTGAGTTTTTAGGTCTTCAATATGATCCAAGTAGGAAGTCAACTCAAACCCAATCAATAGTTACTCAGGATCCTTCTGGCAAAGAAATTAAAAGGATGTATATGCCAGTACCTTATAATATGAGGTTTGAGCTATCAGTCATGACTAAGATTAATGATGATATGCTTCAAATCACTGAACAGATTCTTCCTTATTTCCAACCAGCTTATAATCTTCCTATTAACTTTCTTGGTAACTTGAAAGAGAAAAGAGATGTTCCTGTTCAATTGGATAATATCACTATGGAAGATGATTATGAAGGTAACTTTGATACAAGAAGAGCTCTTATCTATACATTCAGCTTTACTGCTAAAACATACATCTTTGGACCTATTTCCGATATCAGTGGAGATGTCATCAGGAAGGTTTCTATTGGTTATGTTGCTGGTTCTAAGGCAGCTGGTTCTTCACCTACTAGAGATCTTACATATCAAGTTCTTCCTAGGGCTGTTAAGGACTATACTGGTGATGTAGTAACACTTCTTGCTGAGAATGTCAATCTTACAGATGAGATTCTTGAGGTTGATGATGGAACATCTGTTAAGGCAGAGAAGTACATCTATGTTGGTACTGAAGAAATGTATGTTGAAGCTGTCACTGGTAATAAACTGTCAGTAAGAAGAGGTCAAGACAATACTACAGTTCAAAATCATGTACTTGGTGCCAAGGTTCTTGGTATTGATTACACTGATAATGCAGCTGGAGTTGGAGTAGACAGTGCTCTTATTGAGTTTGGTGATGATTTTGGATTTGATGGAAATACATTCTAGGTATGATATATGTCATTAAATGATGAGTTTAACATTACTCCTACTGAAGTTACGGTAGAAGAAAAGTCTCCTGTTGGAATACAGAAGCCTGATAGATTGACCAAAGATGATATTACTAAAGATTATGAATATACTAGAGGTAATTTATATTCTATCATTGAGAAAGGACAAGAGGCTATTAATGGTATTCTTGAACTTGCTCAGGAAAGTGAAATGCCAAGAGCATATGAAGTTGCTGGTCAGTTGATTAAGAGTGTTTCTGATGCAACTGATAAGTTAATGGACCTTCAGAAGAAAGTGAAGGATGTTAATGAGGAGAAAGAATCTAAATCTCCTACAACTGTTAATAACGCATTGTTTGTTGGGTCTACTGCAGAATTACAGAAGTTGTTGAAGAACAATATTCCGTCTAAATAGATTGAGGGAGAGAAATCCCACAGTATTATATTACTAATAGATTAGCAATGTCGGATATTAATGACAACCTGCCCTCAATAGAGGATTATAAAGATAATCAGGATGATTTACCGTCTATCAGTGATTTTATTTCAGAAGAAGTTTTACCTTCTGTAGAAGAATTTGTAGAGAAGAAAGAAGAAGAAGAGATAGTAGAAGAGACAATAGAAGAACCTGTAGAAGAAACAGGTGATCTTACAGAAGTATTACGTCTGATCAATTCTGTTCGTAAGGATATTCCAGATATTCCTGAGATTAGATATTATGATGATGAACTGAAGAGCCTTTCTGAACAGATTGAAAATCTTCCTGAAATCAAATATTATGATGATGACATATCTTCTTTGAAGGAAGATATTGAGGGTGTAAGAGGAGATATTCCAGAAGTACCAGAAGTTAGGTACTATGAAGAAGATATAAGTTTTATTCAAACTAGAATTGATAGTATCAAGAAAGACATTCAAAGTCTTCCTCAAGTAAAGTATTATGAGGAAGATATTGAGTCTTTAAAAACTCATATCCAGGAAGTATCTGATAGTATTCCTGTTTTCCCTAAGTGGGTTAATGAGGTAAATGAAGTTCCTGATTTCTCTTGGATTGGGAAAACTTTTAGTGTTATTGATGATGACTTTGTCAAAGTTCAGGATAACCTGAATAGTATCCAAGATAGGATTACTGATGAAGTTAATGAGATTTCAGAATCTATTAATATTAAGGCATTTGAGAATAATGTAGATCTTAAGGAATTAACCAAAAATCTAGAAGAGTCTAAGGATAAGATTTATAAGGAATTAAAGGAATATTCTGTAAGGGTTTGGGAACATCATAATACTTTTAAAGATGATGATAGGAAATTAAAGAAACAGTTACTTGGCGAAAATAATAAGTTAAAGCAGAATCTTCAAAAAGAGATTCTTTCTATAAATGAGAGTAGTGTTAAGACTGACCAAACTATTCTTGGGTTCTTTAACGAATTGAAGAATGATGTATTAGTGAAGTTTTCTTCACTCCCTGAAGTAAAGTATTATGATGAAGATATTACTACTTTGGGAGAAGATATATCTCAATTAACTGAAAAGGTAGATAGACAGAATATTAATATTGGTGAATTGTATAGTCTTGCTAAAGACTTAAAAGAAGCTCAAGATTTATTAAAAGAATCTACTGTAGTTTCTGGTCCTGATCCTAAACTAAAACAAGCTGGTGATCCTCTTACTCCTATAGATCAAGAGTTTGATAGTTTAGCTAAATTAGCTAAAAGTTATAAGTTATTTACAGCTAGAATTCAAGAACAATTATGGAGTATTGGTGGAGGTGGTGCAGCCTTTATCAAAGATCTGGATGATGTTAGTTTTGATCAAACAACCGGAACTAATAAACTATTAATATATGCTGGTATTGAAACTGGTTGGGTTGGTATTGCAAGCACATCACTTAGTGGTGCAGCAAAAGAATTGGCTTCTGGATGTACTGGTGTTGATCTCACCTTGAGTGGTGATTTGAATGTTGGTGGAGATATAGTATATGATGAAGTAACAGGTAGAAATCTTAAGATTAGTGGAATAGCAACAGCAGGTGAAATGCATGTTGGTGTTGATACTGGATTCTTCACTGAAGATTTGGTTGTAACTGGTAATGCCAGAGTTACTGGTATTTTAACTGTTGGTACAGCATCAGTTACTATTGATGGATCTAGTAATAAAGTAACTGTTGGTACTGGAATTACTTTAAATGCTGCTACTGGTAAAATAGAAGCACCTGAGATTGTAACTTCTGGCACTACAGGAGCTTTTTATCCTCCAGTATTAACTACAGCACAAAGAGATGCTCTTACAGTTACTGAAGGTGCTATGATTTTCAATACTAGCACTAAGAAGATGGAATTTTATAATGGCTCTTCTTGGCAGGCTCTACCTGGAATGTCCCTTGGACTTTCCATGGCTTTAGATAGCTAATAAATACTCTTAGGACTTTTTCTACAATGGCAAGCTCAAATATAATCAACTTTGCTAAGAATATCGTTCATAGGAAGAAGATGAACGAACAAACAATTGAGGATGCTGATGGCAATAGTTTTGTGGAGGTTATTGATGTGGTAACGCCACAACCTTTAAAACCATCTACACCTATTCCTGCAGTTTCTGATATTAATGAAATTGTTACCCTCCAAAGACAGCATGGAAATGTTTATCAAGTTGTCTTTAGTTGGAGAGGTAAAATCTATGGAATGAAGATTTTCTTCCCTCAAGTCAAAAGATTGACTAGAAAGGAAGTTAATGAAGCTATTCAAAAAATTTATCCCAATGCTACTTTGAGAACCTATTTTGTAACAGGTCTTAAGTATGGAGAACCTTATATTAATGTAAATGTTGGAGATTGGAGTGGTACAAAGTGAGTCAATCTAAATTAAAAAAGCCATCACAATTATTTGAAAATAAATCTTCTAAAAAGATATTAGTTAATGCTGATGAAGATTTTCGTCGTATCAAAGACGAATTCAATAAAGTAGAAGATATTAGAGAACAACTTAATACTATTTCCAATTCTTTGACTAGCACTTTAAGTGAAGTCGTAGATAAGAACTTTAAATCTATTGATGATTATTCTGATGTATTGGAAGGGTTTAATAAAAGAATTGATGCATTTCAAAAAGAAATTATCTATAAGATAGATGATATTGAAAAGTCCAATCAAGTTTTTGAGGGGGAAGTTTATGATGTATTGAGTGAATATGGAAAGTCTAATACTGTTCTTCAGGATAATGTTAGTCAAGAAATTTCTAATGTAAAATCAGAAGTTACTGTCTTTGAGAGGCATCAGAAAAAGATTGTAGATGCTATTGATACTCAATTAGAAGAGTATATTAAGAAGAATACTAACTTAGAAGATATTAAAGAAGAGGTTCTGTCTGGAGTGCAGAATATTCTTTCTGGTGATGTAGTGGAAAATATCAACAGACTTGAGAGGAAGATTGAGTTTATAAGAGATACTTATAAGACTATTGATGCTGAAGCTATTGTCAAAGAAACTCTTAAAGAAGGACTTCTTAATGAGC
>VTLG01015702.1_pt1 | contig 36962 bp, 57 predicted proteins | sample 4694571 | NCBI WGS metagenome assembly VTLG01 (sample SAMN12604809, study PRJNA352737) | marine metagenome | biome: ENVO:00000447; feature: ENVO:00000209|ENVO:00000569|ENVO:01000036; material: ENVO:00002151; isolation source: viral sequences binned using virsorter ...
AGTGTATAGTATTTTGGTCCACGATCTTTACGTCTCCAATCAGCAATAGTTGCTGGACTTAATCCATATCTTTCAGCTAACTGGTCAGATGTTAAAAATTGCTGTTCGATTTGGTTCATGGTGTTAAGGCTTTCCTCCTAGCTTTGATTAGGTCAATAAGTTTATTATATTGGTCTTGGCTAATTTTCCCCTCATCTAGCCTTGCAACTAGAGTATTGAAATGTTGGTCTAATTGTTCATCAGTAGTTGATTTCACAATAGCGTCACGAGCCAAAACCGCTATGTTCTGTTTGGGTTGAACATTAGCTTGTCTTTTAGATGGTGTGGCTTTCTCTTTTTCTGGTTCTATTTCCATGTTGTTATCCATGTCAGTTTCCAGACCGAGAATTAATTTGATACTGTATCTTCTTTGATAAGTAACAGAGCCGCCCCAAACGTGTGCTTCATTCTTCCTTTCTAAATCTCTTGGAGGTAGAAAGAAAGGCAGTTCACTAACTTCTTCATGGCCACCAATATGCACTAACTTAGTTTTTATTGTGGTTTGGCCTGTTGGTGTGCAACCAAAAAGTTGGGATAAATGAAAGCCGTTACTATGTAGGATTGGCTGGACTTTAGAAAGCATTTGCTCAAGTGGCAAATAGCTATATCCAAATTTTCCAGCACCTACTTCTTTAGTCCTTACTAATGAAGGAAACTCTTTTTGTGCTTTTTGTAATGCTTTAATAAAAGCTATTTTTGGATTTGTTTCATTCATTGTGCTTTAATGACCTCCAAGATTGATGTTTCTTTTTGTGCTGGTTTTTCTACCTTATACATATTTGTATCGGGTCTTGGTGCAATAAACCTGATAGTAGGAATGTTTTGTACGTGCTTGTTAAAACAAACTATGAAGGCATTAAGAATAAATCTCTGAGAAAACCAACCGCGCTTGCGATACTCAACATTAGTAATCTGATTTCTAAAAGAAAGTACAGCGCTATCTGGCTGTAGATTTGCACCTAGCGTTACAGCGTCCCAAAATTCCCACATTTGTAGATCTGACCAGCCAGCATCTAAACAAATCATTGTGAAAGTTAGGCCAACGCTTATAGGGAAACATTTGTAATTTTTATGCTTTTTAGCAATTACAGCGTAAAGAGCCTCTATAACTTCTTTTTTTTCTTCATAGATTTTTACAATCTGTGCTGAAGATGGTGTAACAGTGCTAGACCATGCACGTTTAGGCCAATGATTGTACAAGTGATAGCATTTGATAGCAGCAGCAATGTATTTACCATGACTACTGCCAAGAATGTCTATGCCATCGCCAGCAGTTCTAGCAGCGCCAGTATCAACACAATCGAATATACGAGGATCCATTTTAGAACAAACTAAAATAGGAAGTGTTTTACCAGTTTGCACAATAGCTGCCAGCCTGTGCTGACCATCAATTAAGTTGCCTTGCTCATCAAAAGCTAATCCATTATTGGTGATTTTCCATTCACCATTCTCAATAGCTGTTACTAATTTTTTTAAGTTATTGGCTTTGAGATTTCTATTATTCCTATTCTTTGAAATAAGAATGTTTTTAGCTTTTTCTGGTGTCATTTGCATGACTTTAAACTCTGGTTTAGTCATAGTTGTTACCAAGCCAGTAGGGTTTGCCGAGAGTCTGGATTCCATTGGGTTCGGTGTCGGTGTATCCGAGCCATTTTCCAGACGTAGTTGCTTCAGATATTTTAAGAAGCGCTTGTTCTTGGAGTTCATAACCTATGTCGAGAAATTCGTTATCTAATTCGTAGACACCTATGTTGTAGGGGAATACTTTTTCTATTACTACAAAGACAAATCTTTTACAATTTGTACCTTGTAGGTAATGTGCTGCTTGAAGGTGGTAGTTCAGATTGGTTACTGTTTTTGTAAACATTTCTGGCGATGCACCACCCTCTACTGTGGTCTTAAGATCGACTACTAAATCGTTATAAATTTTGTCACAACGACATTTGCAATCGAGGCCACTTGTCTCATGTGACCACCAGAAACTTTGTTCTGATTGGCCTTTGTTTAACAAGTCATAAGCTGTTGAGTTAGCCATTATTGCTGACATCATATTGTCAGCTAATGCAGCATCTTGAGGTGTGATTACTGTTATGCCTTTTTTCTCATATTCGAGAGCTTGTTCTTTGCCTTTTTTAGTGCGCTTATCTTCTACAACTCTAAATTTAGCTGTAAAATCATCAGGCTCTAAACACATAGCATGGAACAAAGTACCAAACTTCATAGCGGGTGTTGGAAGTTTTGGCGGTGCTAGTTCATTAAACTTTGAGTGCCATAGCGCTCTAGCATTTTGCTTAGTGATAATTTTTAGGTCACTAGCGCTGAATGCAGGGTCTGCCTGATAGCTTGCAAAGTCAACTGATAATGGTTCGATTTCTGAAGTAATCATTGTTATAATTAGTTTGGCCGCTTAGTAGTGCGGTTCTTGGGGTTTAAACTGGTATAGGTGTTTAAAGGGTCACCTCTGCCAGTTTTTTTTATGGTCAGCAACAAATTTGTATATGCTGCTACGACCAACAGAGTAAGACAGATAGAGTTATACACCTGTTTTCTCTGCCTCTATGATTGCTTTTAACTCTTTAGTAATGTCACGCATTTGTTTATAGAGTTTCGTAGTCCTTTCCTCAAGAGCTAATAACTTAACAGGGTTTCTTTCATGAACTTCTTTAAAAATTAATTTCTTGTATTCTTTATCAATTTTTAGATACCTTTCTTCTAGCTCTTTAGTCTTTGCACCTAGTGATAAGCCATAGTATTGAAAATTTACTGCACATTCATCTACAGGAATTTCTACTACTAACTCAACTTGTTTTTTATCCTTTGGCTCAAACAACAACTGTTGTAGTGATGTTATTTCATAAGGACAATCTTTAAGCCATTGCTGCACTTTTGGATTAGTAAAATCTAAGTGCTGGCCATTACGTTGCATTCCGTTCACAATTCTACCTCCTTAGTAGTTTGTTGATCTTTGTAAAATTGTTCTCTGAACTGTTTTTGTAGTTCATCTTCTAAAGTTCCTAGACAGCCATTAATTAGCTGTATATCTTCAGAAAGTTTGTAAATTTGTTTTCCTAGGTTTGCAATAGCTATGGAGCAACTGAGCTGTCCATCAAAAATTACATCTAGTGAATTACACCAATCACTATCCCAACATTCTGAGCATTGGCCTGTGATTTCTTCTAAAGCTGAATCTATTGATTCTTCAGCTGGCTCATACTGAACTTTCTGCATTACAGCAGTTTTAGCTAAATACAAGCCGTGCATTTTTTCTATGTTTTTACGCGCTGATTCTTTCAAGCTATCTATTTTTTTATAGCTCAAAGTTCTTTTTTCTCTGAGCTTAGTTACCTCAGGGTCAGCGCTGACATAATCGCGCATTTTTTTGTAATCAAAATCAGCCATTGTAAGTTGCCTCCAATTGTTTTTCTGTAATGTGAGCTTGAATAGCTCTATCACACGCATTTTGCGCGTCTTGGCGTGTTATTTCAGAATCCATCAGCATAAGACATAGCATCTGGCCGACTTCTTCTTGATGCTTAACTGTTGGTGCAGCAAACAAAATATAGAAGCCTTGGAAAAGAGTTTCTTTCTTGTCCTTGGTTGGTTCAAATTTCATCTGGCAATTTCCTCACAAGCTTTGACAACACCAGCGTTACAATCTGCTACTGTCATGTCGTAAAGGGTGCCAGATAGGGTCGTATAGAACAACCCTGACATTGCGATCATTAGAAAAAAATTTCTCATTTGTGTGCCTCAATAAATTTGCCAAACTGGTCTAGTAGTGATTGTGGAACTATCGCAGCTTTTTCAGTATTTCTCTTACCACCAAAAAAATCATTTATCTGGCGGGTAGTGGTTTTGCTGTGCCATTTACCAGTAACTTGATTGTTACCATCGTGTCTTTTTACAGCAACGAAAGTATCGTAGGACTTTAAGATAGTGCCATTCTCGAATGGTATCTCTTTGACATTCTTAGACATCACTAAACCTCACAGCCCATGTACTCAGAGATCGCACAACCTCTGTTTGTCTGTTGAGCCATCGCTTTAATAATGTCTCGAAGTGTGCCAGCATAACTGTTTGGATCAGCTGCTAGTAGCTCTTCTGTATCATCAGGTAGGTTATTAATGGCCTCTGTGATTGCGTTTTCAAAGTTTTCAAGCTGTTCATCATTGAGCTTGAGTGTAAGTGTCTGTTCCATAAAACTGGCGAGATAAAAAAGCGGGTACTTACCGCCCTCTCATTATGACGCATCAATACAACTATGTAAACCCATATAAGTAGAAAGTTACAATATCTGAATATTTCACAGGTTTACTGATGTTTACAGTTGCGGTTTTACTATTAATAGTTCATAATTAATTCATAGCCTGAAGAGGCTGCCCTTTACATTTTCTCGCAAATGACTACTTTCAAACTTGATACAAAACTTGCTGACCACTTAGAGCAAGAGATTTATGAAAAACTTACTAGCGCTGTTGAGCTAGGTGCTAAAGAATACAACGCTGATTGGAAGGCTAGAGAGGCCAGAGGCGAAAAGTTCGAGACTTATGAAGTTTTTCGCTGGGGTGAGACTAAAACTAAAAAGCGTTATTACTACAACCACCCAAGACTTGAGTTCATGAATGTTACTTTTGCTCAAACTGAGCCTGAGTACAAAGGCCAGCAGACTCACACTGATTACTACAGACCACTAAGCTGCACAGTTAATTATGAAGCTTGTAAAGCTAACGCTAAAGCACAAAGAAATCACAGTGTTGGACTTCTAGAAAGCAGAATCAATGGCCACCTTGCAGTTACTGATGTTGTTTACGACACTAATTTGAAGCTTGGTAAAGCTAACCTTATCGTTGGTAATGTTACTGGTCACACAAAAGATGATGAAGATTTCCAGATTCATACTCAGATGATGTGGAACTATCGCTACGGAGCAAATTCAGCTAATGGTTACTTAACACAGTATGTACAGTTCAGAAGCGACAGACGCGGTGCTAGACAGGAAGGTAAAACAGTTCTTCAAAGACTTACTGAAGAAGAAAAGCAAGCTAAAGCAGATGCTAAGAAAGCTGAAGCTATTGCTAAGAATGAGGCTAAATGGGAAAGATTCAGAGTTTTACCTGACCAGATTGATAGATGGGCTACTAGAGAGATCAAAAAGCATGAAAAGATGCTTACTGAAGCTGGTATTCAGAAAGCAAAAGATGAGTTCTTTAGTCATTACTACAACAAAGGTAGAGAGTTTGACGTTGAGCATCACAAAACATGGGTTACTGAATACTTAGATGGATTCAAAATGTATAAAGAAAAGGTACAAAAGTTCCTTAATAACGAGCCAGCAGTTAGAGAGGTATTTGGACTTGAGTGCAACACTAGAGACGATTTCAAATACGTTGTCAGAAAAAGCTGAACGATCTACAGGGAGTCTTTCACAGACTCCTTTTACTTTTATAAATTTATTTTTAAAACAATGCTTGAATACAATCCTATTCCAACAAACAAAACTCAATTTGACTCTGGTGTACAAATGACCAGAAAAAGAAAAAGAAACAAGAAACATAAAAATGTTTTTTCAGAAATCAAAACTTTAAAAAATGGAGGTACAAAAAATGACAAAAGCTGAAGCACTAAAAGAGTTCAGACAAATTTACAATTCTTTTTGTGGTGGCGAAGCACCTAGATACAAAAGGGGCGATGTCATAGCAAAAAGGACACATTGGAATGATTACACCGATGGCCTTTGTAAAGATGGTCTTATCACACTTAAACAATACGAAAACTGGGGGCAGCCTTTCTAATGAAAACTTATTTAGTAAAAGAAACAAAAATTGTTACACACACTTATGAAGTGGAAGCTAACAACATACATGACGCTCTTACAGAAGCTAATGGTAATTTATCTGGGCTTGGCAAATCTCCATACAAAAAAGTGGATACAGTTGTTGGGTTTCCAGTTATTGATTCAATACAACTATTGGAGAACAACTAATGAAACTTAATGAAAAAGAACAAAGATTTCTAAGAATGTTTCCACCGCGTATGAAACAGCTTGAGAATCAAATTAGATTAGTTAAAAACTGTTCTAGGAAAGATGGCTATGAGTGGGGTTTCACAGATTTAGTTCCTAATTTCTTTATTGTCATCTTCAAAGATTTAACATTATGTGCTAAGAATTTTGGCTTAGACATTGATGTTACTATCGGAGGACGCGATATTGAAGACATCTATGATGACGCCCTCGAAAAATTTAATGAACACAATGCCGACTGAACAATCTCTAGCATATGAGGCTAAGATGCAATTTTGTTATCTAGAACTTCAAAAGTGGAAACACTATTTATGCTATCGAAGATCTATTGAAGAGGTGGAAACAGCGCTTGCTGCTACCACTTCTTTGCTACAAGAAATAAAAGAACTAGAGGACAAAATTTACAATGAAAATATACCTGAATACGATGATCCGTTAATTTAGGTGTATGATCGGCTTGTAAGAAGTTACATTCTCTCGCTATCCAAACGTATAGATGAACATTTTCATGTATCTCAGAGCGGAAGATGGCACAGCTCTAAGGGACTTTTTAAAAAAGAACCCAAGTGTAAAAGGAATCGAGAGAGAAAAAGAATATTTAGATGCTGGATTGATCGCGCGGGTTTGCTACTCTTTGGAAGTGGAGCTTAATAAACTTTAGTCGGGGAGCCTGATGACCTATTGCAAAGCTAGGTCTGAAAGTCTAGGAAAATTGTAGTACACGCAGCTACAAAAGACAGGGAGGTCTACGCGAGGTGGCTTACTCATCCCCCGACCCTTTACAAATTGTTTGTATTGTAATCATTGAATGTGGTTTGATGGTATATTTTTTATCACAATAATATTTTTGGGCTTGCAAACTTACCACTTGCGAATCGTCAGCAATCGCTGATAATGTGAGAGCATCTAATGTGCTACGACATAGTTTGTCTATATCTCCTTTGTTCCTCGTAGTAGGATATTTAGGCGCTGATTGCTTTAGCTCTCCCTTTGCGTTTAAATGAGATTTCGGTCTATGAAACCAGAAAACAAGATCAATATGTACTGGTTCTTCGATTAACTCCCCAACAACTTTATTTGCTTCTACCCTGACAGCGTCTCTCCATGACTTTACCCTTTTACAAGATTCAATCATTATTCCTCGGCCAATGTGCCTTTTACTGCCCTGTGGTGCAGCTTCAATACCCTCAACAGTAATTACATATTTCATAGAAAATGAGTTTCATTCCAGAAAATACTCCTTTCGTATCTTTGCCTACTGCCCTTAAAGGAAGGATCAGCCCACACCAGTTAGCAGTGTTATGGGTGCTGCAAAGTTACTATCCGAATATCTGGCCTAGTTATAGCACCATTTCTAAAGACGCGGGTATGTGTAGAACTAAGGTTATTCACACTGTTGAACAATTAGTTTCTCTTGGCTGGCTTCAAAAAATTAACAGAGTTGATGAAAATGGAAAAAAGACTAACGCTTATAAAGTTACAGTTTGGCATGAATGCAGAGTTCCAGCACCCTCACAAACCAGTAGTGAACCGAGGTCTATCTCAGCAACCAGTACACCAGATGAACTAGGGCGGTGTATCTCAGCAACTAGGGGTGGTTTACCAGATGAACTTAAACTAAAACAAGTTAAACTAAAACAAAAAACTAAAAAGAATAAATATACAAAAGATTTTGAACACTTCTGGAAAATGTACACCGAAATGAACTGTGATAAATGTGTAAGCCAATCTAAAAAACCAGCATTCGAAGCTTGGCAAAAATTAGATAAAGAAACTAAAGAGAAATTACCAGATTGTTTACAGGCAGATATTGATGCAAGAATTAAGAAAATTAGAAAAGCTGAATGGGTACCACAATTCCCAGATTGTCACAGATGGATTAGCAAAGGACAATATGAACAGTTTTTAGAGTTGCGCAAGCGCCAAACTAAGTCAAGATTGAATCCTATACTTGCAAAGAAAGCAAGTGATCAACCCTTTTAAAACCTATGCAAAACTATAAAAGATCTGCAATAGATCGAGATATTACCTTCAGACCACCAGTTCACAACTGCTACGCTTGCAATGATACTGGAATAGTTAATAATTCAGATGGATTAATTAACAATTACTTACCAGATTACGACATAACAGAGTCTGGAAAGAGAGTAGCAGGCAGTGATTTAGCAATTATTTGTTATTGCGAAGCCGTCTACCCTAAATATAATGATGAGGCGCAATTAGTTGCACATGGTTTTAGAAATGGTGATGGTAATATAAGAAATAACGTAGGTATTGATGTAGATAAAGATATAATTAGAGAGCTACATAATATAAGAAAAAAAGCTTGGAAAGAGACAGCCACACTAATGAGTCGATTAATCCAAAAAAACTTAAAAAGCAAAAAAACAGAATTACCTGCAGAAATGCAGCAAGTTAAAGATCAATTAGCTAATTTCACTATTAAATCCTTAGATAGCTGATTTTACTCCTTCCAGATTGCTCTCTAACACCCTTGTAATTTAGTCCCTATACGTTTGTACCCTTGAAAAAACCTAAAGATTACCTCGTCTATGACCCTTTGCAAAAATGCAACTATAGAATCCTCAACGGAAAGCGGCTTTGGTTACAGCCAAGGCCTAAAGAAGTGTACCTGTCTAAAAAAGAGCTAAAGTGTGGACAGTTACCAATCTCGCTATGACTACAACACCAGACTTACCCATATTCTCACCAGAGGATATAAAGCAATCAAGAATAATAGATTTAACCCTTTATAAAAATAATCCTAGAGTACATAGTGATGTTCAAATAGAAAGATTAGCAATCTCACTTCAAGAGTTTGGGTTTACTAATCCTGTATTAATTGATGACATGGGTAATGTTGTTTGCGGACATGGTCGTATTGCAGCTGCTAAGAAGATTGGACTAGAGACAGTTCCTACTATTACACTTTCCCACCTAACACCAGATCAGCGTAAAGCTTACATAATTGCTGATAATCAGCTGGCCTTAAACTCTAGTTGGGACGATGACATATTGAAGCATGAACTAGAAACTTTAATGGAAAATGGATTTGATTTATCTGTTTTAGGCTGGGGCGATGATATACCTACCTTTGCTGATGAGCCAGATTACGGATCACTAGATGATTTTGAAGACCCAACTGACAACCTAGCTAATGATGTTTACAAAGCGATACAGATAGAGTTTAGACCTGAAGATTACGAAGAGGCTAAAGAAGTAGTAGCACAAGCAAGAAAAAAAGGTATCTATATAGGTCAAGAGCTAGTGAACGCGCTTAAAGCATTAAGCTAATGAAGTTAACTAAAACTTCTTTAAACGGAGTTAAGTTCTTCTACAGAGAGGGCTATTCCGATATTAAGACTTTCATAGAGGTTTTATCTAATCAATCCTACCTAAAGAAGGGAATGGAAGTTCTTAATAATGAAAGCTGGTTAGATTGTGGCGGTAATGTTGGTGCTTTTTCTTTACTAGCAGCTTCAAAAGGTGCATCTGTAATTACTTACGAGCCTGATCCTTTTAATTGTGAATTAATTGAAAAAAATGCAAAACTTAATGGCTTTCAAAATGCCATAACAGTAAAACAAGCCGCCCTAGTGCATGATTTTAGAAAAGATACAACCCTATCCATAGCTCAAAATGGTAATGTATGGCGCAATACCATAATGAAAAAGAAGAGTAATAAAGCTATTAAAGTACCTTGTCTAAATTTTGATGAACAAGCCGTACTAGCTGATAACTGCAAGATGGATATAGAAGGGGCTGAGATACCAATACTTACCCATACAAAAAGCGATTTTAATAAACTGGTATATGAGTGGAGCTTTGATATTGACCCAATGCTGCCGAAGATATGGAAAGTTATAGAAAAGCAAAAGTTGAAATACAAAGTTGAAGCGCCATATAAAACAATCCACTATGAGGAAAGAGATATAAATATGTGGGGTGAAAGCTGGTTTCCGCCATGCATTATGGTTTATTGTTTTAGAAGGTAGTAAGCGGGTGTAATTCTTAATTACTCTTAATTACTTTGATTAAATGGGTGTAACTAGAGTAAATCCTACTTTTACACCTTTTACACCTAATTAAACTATTTAACTTAGATTAAATGTAGTAAAACCCTAATTTACACCTTTTGCACCCAATTACTTCAAAGTAAATGATAGTAACTGAATCAAACAATCGAATTACACTACCTGAACTCATCTTGAACCCTGTAAACTCTTCTTTGAAAATTGGAGATAGCGTAGGCGGTTTCGAGCCTAATATCTTTGAGGATTGCATTCTAATAGATCCAGATGGTACTCCTGTGGGTTTGTTTATAAAAACTTTGCCAGACGAATTACAGAACCTTGTGAATATAGCTGACAGGGAAATACATACGAAGCGCGTACCTAAATCAGAAATGAAAAGGTCTAGCGGCTTACATGACAAAAAAGCTGAAGTATTGCAGTATTCAACTATCTTAGGTTCATGTCCACCTAAACCACACATGAGAAGGCCATACGCAACCAGATCATCTGTGCATTCAGTAAAAACTGCCAATACTTTTGTCAAAGCTATGTATGCAGCGGGTATTAAATCTTTTGAAATAGTAAAAAAATATATTCCAACTGTTGCTGAAAATCATCTATTTAAAATTAAGCAAAGAATACCTGATAACTGGCGTTTCGCTAATAATTTCAGTTCTACTATCTCAAATTGCAATATATCCGCACCAGTTCACCAAGACCACGCCAATGTAAAAGGTGCTATAAATATGATTATTACCAAAAGACGTAACAGTAAGGGAGGTAACTTACACGTACCTGATTACAATGCCACGTTTGACCAAACCGATAATTCATTATTGGTATATCCAGCTTGGCGTAATAGGCACGGAGTTACACCGATTATTCCTACCCATCAGGGTGGCTATCGAAACTCTCACGTTTGGTACGCGCTTGATTCCTTTCACAATCTAGAAAAATAGTGAAAAAAAAGAAGGCTACACAATCAGAAAAAGATTATAGAACTTTCAAAATTGCTGCATTTCTTGCAAGAGGTGTAACGCGCTCAGAAATAATAAAATATACCGCGGCTGAGTGGGGGGTGAAGCTTAGACAGACAGAGCAGTACATCGCAGATGCCCGTATCATTCTCAAGAAAGATTTCGACATCGACAGAAGGCAGTTTACCGCGGACGTTTTAAGTCAGCTTTCTACACTACAAAAAGAGGCAAGAAACAATGGACAATTACACGTAGCTTTAGGTTGTATTAACGCTATGGCAAAGATTGCACAGATCACAACATGAGCATATTAACCAGAGAAGGGTCAGTATTAGATATTGCAGGCACTAGCGGAGTTTCGATTGATATAAAACAATTATTAGAAAATATTAGAAATGATCTTCACGAACCACAAAAACAGTTTTTTGATAACAGTAATACTGAGATACTAGGCTTATCAGCTGGTTATGGTGCAGGGAAAACTAGGGCGCTTTGTGCAGTATGTGTAAAACTAGCGGCACTTAATGTAGGATTTACTGGTGCAGTAATGGAGCCTACAGGTTCTTTGATTCGAGACATCTGGCAAAATGATTTTGAACAATTCTTAGAACACTATGAAATACCTTATTCATACAGGGCTAGTCCATTACCAGAGTACATATTGCATTTACCAGACGGAGATACAAAGATACTTTGTAGGAGTTTCGAGAACTGGTCACGCATAATCGGTTTAAATTTGGCTTTCGTATTGGCAGACGAAATAGATACAGTTGCACCATCTGTTTGTGATAGGGCATTTCCAAAGATTCTAGGTAGGTTAAGGTCTGGTAATGTGAGGCAGTTTTGCGCAGCAAGTACACCAGAGGGTTTTAGATGGATGTGGAATACCTTTGGATCTGAGGCAGCACAGGAGAGATCAGACCGAAAGCTTATAAGAATGAGAACGCAAGACAATCCACACTTACCAGAAGATTTTATAGAAAGAATGCAAGCAAACTACGACCCTAGTATGTTGCAAGCTTATCTCAACGGAGAGTTTACCAATCTCACTACAGGACAGGTATATGACAGATTCGTAAGAGAAGATAATATTGTCGATACTATTCCAAGTATTCAAATGGAGCCATTAAGGATAGGTGTAGACTTTAATATTGGAAATATGAGTGCGGTGATTGGAATTAAAATAGGGGAAAAATTGTTAATAATTGATGAGATTGTGTCAGCACATGATACAGACGCACTTGCTCAGGAAATACAGCGTAGGTATCCTTCTAATAAGATTTACGTCTACCCTGATGCATCGGGTGGCAATCGTAGTACTAATGCAGCAAAAACAGACATACAGATTCTTGAATCCTATGGTTTCACTAATCTCTCAGCCAAAAGCAATCCAGCAATCAGAGATAGGGTCTCTGCCGTACAGGGTTTGTTATGCAACGGAAAAGGGCAAGTACGTCTACAGATCAATGCCAGTTGCAGACGTATGATTGAATGTCTTGAGTTACAGAGTTATACAGACAAAGGAGAACCAGACAAAGACGCTGGTTATGACCACATGAATGATGCATTAGGGTATTTAGTCTGGAGAGAGTTTAATCCATTATTTGCGCGTGCAGGCAAACCTACGGGCATTAGAATATATTAAGAACATGGTACTATTGAGGCAAAACTGTGTATAGCTCACTAAATATTTACAACCAGCCCATTACACAAGCTGCCACAACAGTTGCCAGCCCTAATGCGGCCTATCAAAGAATGGCACAATTTTGGGACTTAATTACAGACTTGAAGGAAGGTACATATAAGATCAGAAGCGAACATAGAAAATATTTACCACAGGAGGCTAGAGAAACTGACGATAGTTATGACGTAAGACTAAGTAGATCAACAGTAGTACCTTATTTGCAGCGTATAGAGAAAATGCTTTCAGGTATGCTGGTAAGAAAGCCAGTAAGACTAGATGATGTAACAGACCTAGTAAGAGAGCAATTATTCGATGTAGATTTAGAGGGTAATGATCTCAATGTGTGGCTATACCAGACAGCAAGACAAGCTATCAGCTTTGGTCATGTAGGTGTTTTAGTAGATGCACCAAAAGAAGGGGATAAGACTAGGCCATATTGGGTTACTTATACACCGAAGGATATATTAGGCTGGCGGTCTGAGATCATTGAAGGCTCTAGGCAGTTGACTCAGCTAAGACTAATGGAACAAGTAGTAGAGCCTGACGGAAAGTATGGAGATAAGATTATTAAACAAATTAGAGTTTTAGAAAGGGGTAGGTATGAGATTCACAGAAAAGATGACAAGAAAAATGAATATAGATTGTTTGATGAAGGTGAAATGAGCCTTAAGGATAAAATACCTTTTGCTATTGCGTATTCAAATAGAGTTGGTTACTACGAAAGCCGCAGCCCACTATACGACATTGCAGAACTAAACCTTAAACATTATCAAATACAATCTGACCTAGATAACATTTTGCATATTAGTTCTGTACCATTGCTTGCTGTCTTTGGATATCCCAATGCTGACGAGATAACTACTGGACCAAGTGAGGCGCTATCTCTGCCACCAGAGTCAAGAATGGAATATATTAGCCCATCAGGAGACAGTTATGATAGCCAGTTTCAGAGATTAGCGGATATTAAAGACCAAATAAACACACTATCACTAGCAGCTGTACTAGGACAGAAGCTAGTAGGAGAATCAGCAGAGGCCAAGCAAATAGATAGATCACAGAATGATTCGACCATGATGGTAATAGCACAGCAAATGCAAGATTTGATAGACAACTGCTTAAGATTTCACAGCGAATATTTGAATGAAGCTAATGCAGGTAGCTCTTTTGTTAATAGAGACTTCGTTTCTGCAAGATTACAGCCACAGGAAATAACCAGCCTACTCACTTTGTTTACCGCTGGAACTATTACACAAGAAACTTTATTGAACCAGTTATCCGCTGGGGAGGTTTTAGGAGATGACTTTGACGTAGAGGAAGAGATTGAAGGCACACAAAGCGGTGGCTTAACAGAATCAGAACCACCTGAAGAGCCTGATCCAGAGCCTGAAGATGAAGAGGAGGAGGCACCAGAGGAAGAATGATAAATGAGTATTCCAGAGGTATTCTTTAGGGAGACTATTGACCTAAACAGATATAGCAATGCAGTAGCTAATAAATTTGTAGAAAACTATATTCAAGTAATTTACAATGCTACTAAACAGCTAGTTGAACTAGACAAGAGGCAAAAAAAAGCAGGGGTAAATATAGCAGTAGCTCCACAAACAAGAAAAAGATTAAGAGCAATACTTGCACAATCAAAAGCAAGTATGGACAGATGGAATAAAGACGCAACAAGACAAATGATAAAAGAAATGGAAGGATTAGCAAAGATACAAACAGGATTTATAGAAGGTGAACTACAAAAGGCTGTAAAGTCTGGCGGTATACCAATCAATTCAGTTGCAGTAAATCAAAGATATGCAACTTCCTTTGTTAAAACAGACCCTACGAAAGTCAATATATTTACAAGCAAACAATTTACTGAAGATGATTTTATTAAATTTGGGTCTGGTAAGTTTGAGCTAACCGCTAGGCAAGGTGCAATGATGACTTTGCCAAATGGCGATACAGTACAGAAAGCTTTTAGAGGTATAGCCACTAGGAATCAGGCATTACTAGCAAGAACAATTAGAGCTGGTGTATTTAGTGGAGAGTCTGTAAATGTAATTGCTAAAAGATTGGCAGGTACATTAGAGTTTGACGCGGTAGCCACTACAAGACAAAAAATTGCAGCAGGTGGACAGGCAATAAAATTAGCAAGTCACCAAATAAAAACAGTTGTTAGAACTTCCGTTAATCAGGTACAAAATCAGGCTTCTCAATCTGTTTATGCAGCGAATAGCAAAGTAGCACCAAGATATGAATATGTTGCAACGCTAGATAGCAAGACTAGCAACGTCTGTATAAGGCTTGATGGTAGGAAGTTTCAATACAATAAGGGACCAACGCCACCACAGCATTTCAACTGTAGGTCTACAACAGTTCCAGTTGTTGACTATGAAGGGTTAAGTAAGCGCAAAGGGTTTGAAGGTTTAACAGAACCACCAGTAGGAAAGGTAGTTAGCAGACCTAGCGCTACTGGAAGAGTCCCACAAGGCACACAATATGGTGATTGGTTACTGCAACAAGATAAAAAACTACAAGTAAAGACTCTAGGCACAGAAAAAAAAGTCGAATTTTTTAAGAAATTAGCAAAAAAAGAAGGCTCTGGACACACAGCAATAAGAAAGATGATAAGAAATGATGGAACAGAAGTATCACTAGAAACATTACAAATACTTTATGGTAAGCCAAAAGATGTAGCTAAAGCAATAAAAAAAGTAACAAAAGCGCCCAAGATCAAGACATCACCGACTATGTCTACTGAAGGTGTTGATAAGTGGCTGGCTCAAAACAAAATCGGCAATATTCAAGACTTTACAGAGGAGAGTTTGGATAGTTTAGAGAAGTTGGGAGGCTTGACAGAAAGAAATGTTAAGCGAATGAGATTGTTTATGAACAAGGCTAAAACTGTTAGTCAATACAATATGTACAATGAAAGAACTGGTACATACACAAATCTACAACAAAGATTTTTAAAAGGGGATAATCTAAAAGCTTTTGCAGAATCACATAAAGCTGTTAATAAAAGATTTGAGTATATCGATAAATTAAATTTTGAAGATTTACCACAAAATACTAAAGATTGGAAGCGTATATGGAATGGGGTTGGAGATGGAATGCGAAAACGGCTTAGTTCTAGAAAAATTCTATTCGATGATAGTATCGAAGAATTAAAAAAAGGACAGTTACCTAGAATAGATTTCCAAAAAAAAGTAGTGAACAGTTTATTTGGTTACGCTACTGGCCATACAAATGGCTTTACAAGTTTCCAATCAGGAATGATTCATACGCAATTACAAAATGGTGCGAGAAAGGTAACTGTAACAACTGCTAAAAAAATGAAAAAAATATCTCGTGAAACTCTAGACAATAATTTTAAATTTTCTAAATTTAAAGGAACTAAATACGATCGTTATATGCAAGCAAGAAGAGAAGGTATATACGAAGTTTGGAATAATGGCACACCTATGGACGATGCCTTTGATTGGTTAGATACTCTGGTACATGAGATGGGACACCAAGTGCATTATCAATCTGGCGCATTAAATCTAGGCAGACAATATTTAAAAGACAAAGGCATGACTTATGTAACTGGTTATAGTCGATCAAACCACTTAGAACAATTTGCAGAAGCTTTCACACAATATATTTTTAATCCAGAGGGGTTGCAAGAGAAAGCACCACGCTTGTATAAATGGGTAGATACAACTTTAGACCAATCCCTTAAAAACCTATGATGCTATTTGAAGCGGCAGAACTAATCAACAAGTTTCCTAAAAACAAAAGAGTGCCAAAACAAATTTACGATCAAATACAAAAATCTACTGGTCAAGAAAAAAAAGACTTTGAACGATTAGTTGAAGGCTTATATGTATTGGCTATTGAAGATGAGGACTTTGACATACTTAACAAATACTTTGGATAGCTATGCCACTAAGAAAAGGTAGATCACAAAAAATTATCTCAGCTAACATTCGTAAGCTTATGAGAGAGGGCAAAACACTTAAGCAGGCTCAAGCCATTGCATTAACAACTGCTAAAAAACGTAAAAGGAAGTAATATAGTTACAGCTACTTTTATTGTTATGCCTTCACACTACGGATCAATGAAACCAAAGGGTAAAAAGAAGAAAGTAAAAAAGGGTGGTAAAAAATAATGGGTTATACATTTAAGGTTCAAACTTATGATGAGCCAAAGCCAAAGGCTGAAAATTGTGAAGTTAAGCCAAAAACAAAGAAAAAAACTAAAAAGTGACTAGAAAACTAAGGCGGGTTCCAAAGGACAAAAAGACAGGGCTACCTAAAAAGTACCTGTCTGGTGCTAAAAACAAATCAGCAAAAGCTGCTGAGATTAAAAGAACTGCCGAGGCTTATAGAAAAGGACAGTATATTGATATTCAGGCTGTATCTAAATCACGCACTAAACAAAATGTCTCCACAAGCAAAAAGAAGAAAACCACTAAGCGCAAGCGTAAAAGCTAACCTTAAAAAAAAGGCTGAAGGCACACGTTTTTTTTATGGGGAACTTGCAGCGGTATATAGAAAAGGTCAGGGCGCTTATTTGTCTAGTGGCTCAAGAAACGTACCTATGGCAGCGTGGGCTATGGGTAGAGTCAATAGTTATATGAGAGGAGATAAAGCAAGAACTGCAGACGCAGCAATTTATTCAAGGTATAACAAAAGAAGATGAAGCTAACTACCAGACAAAAAAATACTTTAGCTAAACATCAAAAGGCGCATGGTCATACTAAGGCGCACATGGATTTTATGAAACGTAAGATGAGAGAAGGAATGTCATTTACAGAGGCTCATAGATTGGCAATGAGAAGGAAGGGCAAATGAGTGACCCTAGACTTAAAAGGTTTGGACTAGCTGGTTATAACAAACCTAAGAGAACACCATCACACCCTACAAAGTCTCATGTTGTACTAGCGAAAGAAGGGGATAAGATCAAATTAATTAGGTTTGGTATGCAAGGTGCCAAGACTAAGCCACCTAGAAAAGGAGAATCAGATGCAGATAAAGCAAAACGTAAAAGTTTTAAGGCTAGACACGCAAAAAATATTGCCAAAGGTAAAATGTCAGCAGCTTTTTGGGCAGATCGCACGAAGTGGAGCTAGTATTGTGAATAATTGTAAATTTTTTATTTATGGCTGACGAACCAATCAAACCTAATCCACCTGTTGATGTAGCAGCGTTGATGGCAGAAGTTGAAGCACTCAGGAAAAGCAAAGCAGAAATTTTAGATGATTTAAAAAAGGCTAAGGAAGCTGGAAAAGCTGTACCACCAGATGTTGATGTAGATGCCTTGATTGCTTTCAAACAGCAAAAAGAAAAAGAAGAACTAGAAGCTAAAGGCAGATATGATGAGGCGATTGCTAAACAAGCACAGCAGTATCGTGATGCTGAAGAGGCTAAGAACAAAAGAATACAAGAGCTAGAAAGCAGACAGAGACAGCTTGAGGTAGAAGCCCCAGCAGTAACTGCACTAGCAGACGTTGTTCACGACCCTCAATATGTTCTCTCACGTATTGACAAAGATCAATTAGCTAGAGAAACAGACGGAACAGTTGTCGTAGTAGATGGCTATAACAGAACACCTGTAAAAGAGTGGGCGATGTCTAAAATGCCAGCTTGGGTACAAAAGAATCCAAGACCACAGGGAGGAGGAGCAACAACAACTAAAGTTCAAACAGAGACATTAGCATCTGGTGAAAAGAATCCATTTGCCAAAGAATCTTTTAATCTAACAGAGCAAAGTAGGTTATACAGAACAGATATAAATAAATATAATATGCTCAAAAATGCAGTTAGCGGTTAGTATAGTAACAACGTGGTTGTGCTACGTCAGAGGTTGTGCCTCGAAGTAAACATATTTATTAAATTCTAATGGCAACATTACGCAGTGATTTAATAATTCCTGAGGTGTTTACTCCCTACTTAATCGAAGCTACAACTCAAACTGACAGCTTCCTACAAAGTGGGGTAGTACAACCTTTGGCAGAATTGAATCTATCCGCAGAGAGAGGCGGAGACTTTGTAAAGATACCTTTCTACAAAGCTAACTTGTCTGGCGATTTTGAAGTTTTAACAGACTCAACATCATTAACACCAGCAAAGATTACAGCTGATAATCAGATTGCAGCTGTACTTCATAGAGGTCGTGCTTTCAGTTCTCGTGACTTAGCTGCTCTTGCAGTTGGTGGCGGTGTTGATCCAATGGCTGCTATTGCTCAGAAGATGGCGGCATACGTCAACAACCAAAAGCAGAAGGATTTATATTCTTGCTTAACTGGTGCATTTGGTTCTATCAATGCTAACGATAGTAACTCTGCATTATTTGCTCTAACTATTGATTCAGAGTCAGGTGATACACCAACAGTTCTTAGCCCTAGACACGTTGCTAAAGCACAATCTTTGCTAGGCGATCAAGGTGGTAAGTTAACAGCCGTTGCGATGCATTCAAAAGTCTTTTATGACTTGGTTGAGAGAAATGCTATTGATCGTATTTACGATAATACAGGCGCTCCTGATACAGCGGCAGCTTCAGGTAGCACAACAAGAGCATTTGATGGACCCACAGCTGTTAATACATTCATGGGTCTAAATGTAATCGTTTCTGACGATATACCAACAACAGGCTCTGGATCTTCAACTGAGTACTCTACTTTCTTCTTTACTCAAGGGGCAGTAGTTACTGGAGAGCAAGCACCGATCAGAACACAAACTGATAGAGATATTCTTGCTCTAGAGGAAGCAATGGCAGTGGATCTCCACTACATTTACCACCCTGTAGGTCTTAAGTACGCTGTTTCAACTGTCAATCCTAATAGAACTGTATTAGAGACTGTTGCATCATGGTCGAAAGTGTATGAGACTAAGAACATAGGAATTGTTCGTGCTACCAACGTATCTAACCAAGATTAGAGGTAATTAATTATGTCTTCATTATTTGATGTAACAGCTGGATCACTTATTGGTCCAACTACAGGCGGCACTGTAACTCAGGCTACTAACAAAGGAACTGGTGTAACTCTGAATACTCAGAGTGGACAAATCACAATGAATAACGCTGCATTAGCAGATGCTGCTGAAGTATCTTTTACAGTTACAAATAGCAAAATTGCTGCTACAGATGTTGTTGTTGCTTGTCATGGTTCCGCTGGAACTGCAGGCGCTTACATTGTAAGTGCTAATGGCATTGCAGCTGGATCATTCAAGATTACAGTTTCTAATGTTTCTGGTGGCTCACTAAGTGAAGCTATTGTTATTAACTTTGTTGCTCTTAAAGGTGCTTCAAGCTAATGGCTATGTACGCATTTAGGCGTATGAGAGAGAGAAATGAAGCTGCTGCAAAGGCGGCTTCACTCACTCAAACAATACAAAAGCCTAAAACTAAATCTAAGCCCAAAAAGGTAAAACTCAATGGCGATAACTCTTGATGCTACTGTTGGCGGTGCAAACGCAAACACCTATATAACTCTGTCTGATGCGAACACATTTATTGAGGGTCTAATCCTCAGTGATGATACCGCAGCTTGGGACGGCTCAAGTACTGATAATAAAAATCGTGCATTATTTACAGCTGCTCAAAGAATTGATAGAGAAAAATTTTTAGGTGCTAGAGTCGCAGATACCCAAGCACTAGAATGGCCTAGATCAGGAGTAAGGAAACCTGATACATATACAAACTTGTATGGCTTGTCATTTCCTAATAGATTAGTCGCAGATTATTATTTAGACACAGAAATACCAGATAGGGTAAAACACGCTCAAGTTATTTTGGCTGTTTATCTTAATAACAATAGGAACGGACTAGAACTAAGTGGTTTGGAAGACTTTGCCGCTGTAAGTATTGGTAATATAAATGTAACTCCTAGATTCTATGGAGCAGTTGGGGTTGATCGTATTCCACCAATCGTTGACCACTACTTAATGGGTATTAGAATAGGTGGAAGAGCAAACTTATCAATTAAGAGGTCATGAAAATGGGTTACGGCTACGAGTATCCAGCAGCAATTATTATTACTGATACAAACGCTCATACAGGTAGATTTGGTAAGGTACATTGCTTAACTGATGCAGAAGCAACTTTTGTAGCAGAGAATATTACAGAAAATGGATCAGCTACCATTAACGGCATAACAATGAAAGCTTCCTCTGAAGTTTGTGGTGTTATTACAAGTATCACTCTTGCTAGTGGTCAAGTTATTGCTTATTTCTTATGAGTCTTGCAAAAGCACTAAAAAAAGCCGCCAGCGCTTCACTAAAAAAACTTGGCGGTGATGTAACTATCAGACAGGTAACAGCTGGGGCATACAATACCACCACTGGAGCTATTACAGAATCTACATCTGATACAACTATTAAAGGTGCATTAAGTAATGTTTCAAAGAATCAGGTTAACGATTTAATCGAATCACAAGACAAGTTGCTGACTATATCTGCAGGTGATCTTACATTTGCACCCACAACGAAGGATAGAGTGGTAATAAGTAGCGTAGAATTTAAAATTATTCAAGTTATTGTGAATGAGCAGAACAATACACCAGTTAGTTTTGATCTTATCCTAAGGTAATATGGCCAGACAAATTTCTATCTTGCAAATTCCAAAGGTAATGGAGCAATCTGTAGAAATTTTGGTACAAGCAACTACTTTAGAGTGGACGGCCAGAGTAAAAAAGGCAACACCAGTATTCGAGCCTAGAGCAAATGAAAAAGGTGTAGGAGGCTCTCTTAGAAATGCTTGGCAAACACAAATAAAGAAGTTCAGCGGCACTGTATCAAATAATTTGCCATATGCAGAGCCAGTTTGTTTCGGTGAAAACTTACCGCCATCTTGGGGGGGAACTTACAGGACAAGACAAAATACACAGGCTGGTTATCCAGAATTAATCGCAAAAGAATTACAAATTTGGGCTGACGGAGAATACAGCAAAATCAAAAGGAGTATCTGATGGCTGCCACAGATTTAAACACAGTACGATCAACAATAGAGGCCAGATTGGCAACAGAGCTAGCCAGTAGCCCCGCCATCCCTGTTGTTTTTAATAATATGACGTTTGACTCTACTGCTGAAGATACCTTTGTACAGTGCATCACAAGCTTTGGTGCTAACTCTTATATAACTCAAGGTGGCACATCTGATTCTGATAATTTAATCAATGGCTTAGTTCTACTTAATGTTTTTACAGAGGAGGGACTAGGCGCAGGGTCAAATCTTACAATTTGCAAAAGACTTAGGGACTTATACAATAGAATTACAGTATCAAGTGTTATTTTTGATGCACCTATTGGACCAGAAATACTTACATCTAGTCCGCAGGGTAAGTTTCAAACACAAATCAGAATAACATTTACAATTTACGAGGATCTTTAAACATGGCAAAACTTGTTATTACAGACGAAATGCTAGACGCTATCGAAGCTGTAAAAGGTGTAAGAGACCCACAATATTGGGATCCAAACTGTAAAAGATATATGGAGAGTCAACAAAATTCTAAAAAAGATGTAAAAAACTCCGAAAAGAGTTAATATATTTGTAAATCTTTCTTTTTTTTGTCATGGCAGCTATTAGAGGTGATGTAGGCAAAGTCATGTTCCACAATGCGGCTGGAACTGAAGCCGATATTTCTGGGACTAGATCTTGGTCATTATCTATTTCAAAAGATACTTTAGAAACCACAGTTCAAGGTAACACCTCAAAGACTTTTGTTGGTGGTCTCATCTCTGGTGAGGGTTCAGCAGAATTAATTTATGACAATGCTGGTAACACAGATTACTTAGCATTTGTTGAAGATATTTTAACAACTGGAGATGCTGGAGACGCATTGTTTGAACTGTTCCCTGATAGTTCAGCTAGTTCTAAAAAGTTAGCTTTTTCTGGAATTATTACAAGTGCTGAATATGGTGCAACACTTGGAGAAACACAGTTAATAAACATTTCCTTTATAACAACTGGTGCAATAACTTCAGACATATAGTAAATTAAGATTATCTCGCACTTAATTTATGGCACAAAAAAGAACCCTTGACCTTTTAAAGGAGTCGTTTGACCTCTCTAAAAGGCGCAAATTTGACGTTAAAGATGATAATGGTAATGTTGTGGTCAGTTTATATTTCAAGGCCATTACAAGGGCTGACAGAGCCAGAGCAACGCAAAGGGCTGGCAGTGATGATCCATTAGTTGTTTCTACACATATGCTTTGTCAGTTGGCAGAGAATGAAGATGGTACAAAAGCATTTCACCCAGCAGACTTTGCTAACTTACAAAATGAGTTACCAGAAAACGTATTAAATGAAATCGAATTGTTTTTATTTGGTGTAAATCAAAACGCAACGATTGATAACGCAAAGGAATCCTAAAGGGGGATAACTGGCTAAATTTTGAGTTTTTCCTTGCAACAGAATTAGGTAAGACAGTTAGTGAAATGAGAACACAACTCACTGAAGAAGAGTTGATATTTTTTGCTGGTTATTATGAATTAAAGTATGATAGAGAAAAAAAAGAAGCAGATGCAATCAAGCGCAAATCAAGATATAGTTAAAGGAGTTATTGTTTAGTCGTGGCAGTTTCTAATGTAGAACTAAGAGTTAATGCCACACAAGCTGTCACAGCGCTTAAGAATGTTGATGGACAGGCCAAGAAATTTAATACAACTATAAGCGGTACAAGTGGAAAACTAAAAGCAACTACAGGAAGTCTAAAAGTATTACCTGCAGGGTTGGTAGCTACAGGTGGAGGAGCTAAAGTTGCGGCTGGTGGTTTTACTGCTTTAACTGCTGCAGCTGCGCCACTTTTGGGTCCACTAATCGGTATCGGTGCTGTTATTGGCGGACTAACAAAAACCTTTGGTAATTTAGCTGCTGCTGATTTTGCAACAGCAAAAGTTAAAACTCTAGGAGTTGATGCAGATACTTTAAAGCCAAAATTAGCAAGTTTATCTAATGAGCTTAGTGGTCAAGTTTCACAGCTAGATTTGTTAGCAGCATCTTATGACGTAGCTTCCGCTGGTTTTGGAGAAGTGTCTGAACTAACAGATGTATTAAAAGCATCACAGTTAGGTGCTACTGGTGGTTTTTCTGATCTAGCTACAGTTGCTGATGCTACTACCTCTGTTATTAATGCTTATGGTTTGAGTTCAGATCAAGCGGCTAAGTTAGTAGATGGATTTATTCAAACACAGAATGATGGTAAAATTGTTGTAGATCAATATGCCCAACAGATAGGTCGACTTGCACCTATAGCGGCTGGTGCTGGTGTAGGTATAGATGAACTTAACGCTGCAATATCTACTGTCACTGCTACTGGTGTTCCAGTTGAATCTACCTTCGCTGGACTACGACAAGTTATTGCTTCAATACAAAAACCGACAAGTGAAGCTGCAAAAGCGGCTGAAAAACTGGGAATAGATTTTAGCGCTACAGCATTAAAGACAAAAGGCCTAAGTGGAGTATTAGCAGAGGTTGTAGAGAAAGGAGGAGCCAGTGAAGAAACACTGGCATTATTATTTGGATCTGTAGAGGCAAGAACAGCAATATTACCTTTATTAAATGATGAATTAGTAACCTTCAATAAAAACTTAGAAAATCAAGCTGAAGCACAGGGTACAGCGGCTAAAGCAGCATTTGAAGCGCAGAACACAATACAAGGACAACTTACTAGATTAGGTTCTGCATTCACAAATTTAACAACTGAAGGATCAGAGTTTGGAATTGTAATAAGAGAATCTCTGAAAGTAGCAGCGGTTACAGTTGAGGCTTTAAAAAGCGCTTTTGAAATAGTGCTTGCACCAGTAAGATTATTAGTGGGAGTTGTTAAACAAATAGGTACTGTAATTGGAGAAGCTTTAGGGATAGAAGCAACTAATGTTTTATTTAATCTAGAACAAGGTTGGATTAATATAAAACAAGCAATTACAGACGTAACTGGAAAAGCTGAATTTATAGGCAAGGTAATTGGTCAAGTCATTGCAGTATCTATCAGAAATGTAATTCAATTACAAAAGAAAATAGTAGAAGGATTTATAAAAGCTGGTGAACCAGTTGTTAAATTTTTTCAAGGAATCCAAGAATCTGTAGGGAATGTGGCTGGTAATATAGTGAACTTTTTTAGAGAGGCTTTTCAAAAACTTATTGATATTATTCCAGAACCATTAAAAAAATTACTCGGTGGATTAGAAATACCAACACTTAACTTAGACATAGAATTACCAGAATTTAAAGATCCATTCAAAGGTTTAAGAGAAAAACTTGCAAATATAAAAGAAGGAACTATTGAATTTTTTGAACTTGAAAAACTTTTAACAGAGGAAAATAATAAACAATTAGAGGCAAAAAATAATATTGTAGCAACCAATGGTAAAATAAAAAAAAGTGTTGAACAAGTAACGGAAGCAGAAAAAAAAGCGAAAGAAGAAGCAGAAAAACTAAAAGAAACTTTTAAAAAAATAGGAGAATCTGTAAGAGATGATTTAGTTAATAATCTCACAGATGCAGTGATGGGTGCTAAATCTTTTGGCGATGCTATGAGAAATGTACTTGGTAATTTGCAAAGACAACTAATAAAACTAGCCTTGAACAAAGCAATTAGTGGTATAGGGAATGCTTTGAGTGGTGGTAAAGGTTTTGGCGGTTTCTTAGGTGGTTTGTTTGGTAAAAAAGAAATGGGTGGAAGAGTTCAAGCTGGTGGTGCTTATGTAGTAGGGGAACGTGGACCAGAATTGCTACAAATGGGTTCTAAAGGTGGCACTGTTGTTCCAAATAGTCAACTTGGTGGTGGTAATAGTGTCACAAATGTAGTAACAATAAATGTAGATGCCTCTGGCACTGAAGTTCAAGGTAATGATGGACAAGCTAATGAATTTGGTAAAGTATTAGCAGCGGCCATTCAAACTGAATTAGCCAACCAAAAACGCGCTGGCGGTCTATTATCTAACGCATAATCATGGCAGCATTTCCAACAACAGTTCAACCAGCTTACGGCATTTCCAAAAGAAGTCAGCCTAAAGTAAAAAGAGTAAGCTTTATGGACGGCTTTGAACAACGACAACTAATAGGTATTGCAGCACATAAAAATGGTAAAGTTTACAATCTTGTTTTTAATAATATTTCAGAAGAGGAAAGTGATGAAATTGAATATTTTTTAAATGAGAGAGCTTTAGACCAAGCTTCATTTACTTACACACCACCTAATCAAACAACTGTAAAAACAGGCACTTATTCACAAAGTGGTACGACAATAACCATAACTGTAACTGATCATCAACTGTTTGCTAACGATTCTATTACTGTAGATTTCACATCTGGTAGTGCTTCAGATGGCACATTCTCAGTTGTCTCAATAACAAGTGCTAATGTATTTGTAATTACCGCTGGAAGTAGTGCAACAAATTCTGGAAACTGTACTGTAACAAAAACTGGTACAGCAAATTTTGTCTGTGATTCTTGGTCTAAAACAATACCATATGCAAACAGAGCTACTTTAAATTGTACCTTTAGGGAGGTTTTTGAACCCTAATGGCAATACCAACTGAAGAATTACAGAAAGCTAATCCAAGTGCCAAGATAGAACTTTTTGAAATTCATCTTGTTTCTGCATTGCATGGCAGTAGCGATGTAAAAAGGTTTCATAACGGCATTAACATGAATACAACTTACAATGTTGTTTTTCAAGGTTCAAGTTATACAAGAATACCAATAGAGGCTAATGGTTTTGAGTACGCACAGACAAGGACTACCAGACCTAGACCAACTGTAAGAATAAGTAATTTATTTTCAAATGTAACTGCATTAATGACTTCTGCGAATCAAACTACGCCAAAAAACGGACTAAATGGTGCGAAATTTATTAGGAAAGTTACATTACTCAAATTTTTGGATCATGCAAACTTTGAATCAGGTACAAATCCATTTGGTACACCAGCGAACAATACATATGAAAATCAGACATTTTTTATTGATAGAAAAACTGTAGAAAGTAAAGATTTTGTAGAATTTGAATGTGCCTCTGCTTTAGATTTAGAAAACAGATCAGCCCCTAAAAGAATCATTACTAGAAAAGATTTTCCATCTGTAGGTACTTTTGTATGAATTACTGGGAAGAACAAGCTTTATCACACGCAAAACAAACATTACCAGATGAGTCTTGTGGTCTGGTAATTGATAAAGATGGCGTACAGGAATATTATCCTTGTAGGAATATTGCTATCGAAGGGGCTAATAGTTTTACGATTGACCCTGAGGATTGGGCGAAAGCTGAAGAAACTGGAACTGTTTTACACATTTGTCATTCACACCCTAATGGAGATTTAACACCATCTGAGGAAGATATAAAAAATTGTGATTTTCTTGGTTTATCTTGGTTTATTTTTGATCCAAAAAATAATGAAATGCAAGAACTAAAACCAAAAGTACACAAGCCTATGCTTACAAAAGAAAAATTTATTGATAGAGAAAGAAGAAAAGATGAACAGGGGTTAAGAAAAATAAAAGTTTATGGAAGATTAGCTGAATTAGTTGGCTGGCACGTTAATTATGCTGACGTAAAAACTATGAAAGATGTCTACAAATATATTGCTTGTAATTATCCAGAGATTGAACCACATCTAGCTCAAAATATGTATCGGATAACTATAGACAATGATGTCATAAAAACAAAGGAGGATCTCTTAATAAAAAGTGAAGGAGAAATAAGAATGATTCCTATTGTATCTGGGGCTTGGTTTTTTCTCGCTGCTGCATTAATTGGTGGTGGTGCTGTAGCTGCTACATCTTCTATAGCTATTGTTGCAACTCTAGGAAGTGTTTTAGTGTCTACAGGTATATCAATGGCTGTTAGTGGTGTTACAAATATGCTTTTTCCACAACAGCAACCTAATGTAGGCGATGTTCCAAATGGTTTGAGTGAAACAGATACAAGAGTTAATTTTTCATTTAATGGAATACAAAACGTCAGCAGGAGTGGAGTTTGCATACCTTTGATTTATGGAGAGGTCTTCACTGGCTCTATTGTGGTCAGTTCTGGTACTGACACTGCCCCTGTATTTAAAACTTAATTATGGTTTTACCAAGTAATCTAGGTACAAGCAATTTATCTAGTTCACAGCAAAACGAGATTAAACAATTAGGAGGTCAAGGCACATCTTTCTTTGACTCCACTATGAAAGATGGAGATGTTGGGTCAAGACAATTTGTAACTCTAGTAGATGTAATAGGGGCTGGTCAAATAGCAGGATTTCCCTCTGCCATAGATGCTGGTTTAACACATGGCTCAACTGCTTATCGCATAGCAAGCCTTAAAGATTTATTTCTTAATGGAACCCAAGTATTAAGAGATGGTGCTAGTAATACAGATCCAGATATAAATGATTTTAACTTTGGTACAAGTGAAGCTAATGCCCCATCTTTTTTTACTAGACTTGGCACCTCTAACCAAACAAAAATACAAGGACTTGTAGAAACTGAAAGAGATAGAACTGTAGGAGTCACAGTAACACAATCGCAGTCTCAAACAGTAACTATTACTGATACATCAACAGAAGGTGTGCGAGTTACTCTTGGATTTCCTAGACTTCAAGAAATAAAAGATGATGGAAATATCGAGGGAATTACTGTTGAATACAATATCGAAGTAAGAAAACAAGACAACACCCTAATTAAAAAAATTAATCCAGAAACTCTACTCACTGGTCTAGATCGTGACATTCACACCTCTGGAGGAAGGGTCACAGGTAAAAGTACTTCTGCATATTTTAAAGATCATATAATTGTTCTACCTGAAAGTTTAGTCTCTTCTGATTTTCCATTAACTGTAAAAGTTACTAGAGTCACTCCTGACAGTTCAGATGTCAAGCTCTCTAATGCTTTTGAATTTACAACTTTGACTGAATTAGTTTTTGATAGTCCCACTTATCCAAACACAGCGTATTCAGCAATAAGATTTGATGCTGAGATATTTAGATCAGTTCCACAGCGTATGTATAGGGTAAGGGGTCGGCTTGTAAAAATACCTCATAATTCAACAGTTAGAGCAGATGGTTCTTTGTCATTTAGCGGTGATTTTAATGGAACTTTAAAAGCAAGTAAAGAATATTGTAATGATCCAGCATGGGTTTTGTATGACATTCTTACTGAATCTGTAGATGGCTTTGGAGATTTTGTTGCTGAAACTGAGGTTGATAAGTTTTCTTTTTATAATGCCTCTGTTTACAATTCAGAGTTAATAGATGACGGAGAAGATGGTACAGCCCCTAGGTTTAGCTGCAATATTGTAATCCAGAGAAGCACAAACGCTTATACATTGCTTAATAGAATTGCATCTATTATGAGAGGCAGTTTGTATATTGATGACGGTGTTATTACTCTTACCCAAGATAGACCAACAGACAGTACTTACTTTTTTTCTTATGCAAACATTACTGAAGATGGTTTTGTTTACACTGGCGCTAGTCAAAGAACAAAAGACACAGTAATAAATGTCAAATATTTTAGTAATGAAACAAGAAATTTTGAATATGAAACTGTTGAAGACACGGCGGCAAATCAATCAAAATATGGTGTAGTTGTTAAAAATTTAGAGGCAGTAGGTTGCAATAATCAAGCTCAAGCCAGAAGAATGGGCTTATGGCATTTGTTCACACAAAATAATGAAACTGAGACTGTAGCTTTTACAACTACTGCTGATGCTGGTTCTTTAGTAAGACCAAATCAAATTATTACTGTCCAAGACCCTGTGCGTAGTGGTTTGAGGAGATCAGGAAGAATAAAAACTGCTACAACCACACAAATAACAGTCGATGACACAAAAGATTTACCAACCTCACATACAACAGGAGATCAATTATCTGTAATTTTGACTGATGGAACAATGGAGACTAAGACAGTATCAGATATTACAGGGAATGTAATTACTGTATCTAGTGCTTATACTTCCACCCCTCAAGCTTTTAGTGTTTGGTTACTACTTAGAGCAACCACAGAAACTGAGGATTTTAGGGTTTTGTCTGTCACTGAAGAAAATAATACGTTTACTATTAATGCAATGTTTCACAATTCCAGCAAATACGCTTTTGTTGAAGATGGTGCATCTATAACAGTTCCACAAATAACAACTTTATTATTGCCAAAATCTGCGCCCAGCAACTTATCAGCCGAGGAATTGATTATTGCATTAGGGAACAGGGCTGTTAGTAAATTAGTTTTAAGTTGGCAACCAGTTTCTGGTGTTACTGAATATTCAGTAAAATATCAATTTAATAAAGGAAATGTAGTTACAGAAAGAGTTACAGCCCCTACTTTTGAAATATTTGATTCTGAACTAGGTGAATATGAGTTTGAAGTTTTTAGTTATAACGCTTTAGGAGAACCTAGTGCAATACCAACTACTCTTACTTTCAATGCTGTTGGAAAAACTGCCTTACCAGCAGATGTACAAAACTTAACTATAGAACCCTACAATGATGATTTTGTAAAACTTAGATTTGATAAATCTACAGATGTTGACGTGATCCATGGTGGAAACGTGGTAGTGAGACACTCTAATCTGACAGATGGTACTGGTACTTTTACAAACTCTGTTGATCTAATTGCTGCACTATCTGGAAACATATCTGAAACATTGATTCCAGCTATTGCAGGGGAAGTAATTCTTAAATTTCGTGATGATGGTGGCCGTTTAAGTTCTGGAGAAACTTCAGTAATAGTATCGCCACCAGAAACACAACCTGCTCTAATTGCTTTTACAGACAGAGAAGATACTGATACGCCACCATTTGGAGGAACAAAAGTAAATACATTTTTCGATGCAACACTTAATGGACTTACTTTAAGTTCAACAACAAAAATTGACGAAGTTACAGCTCTGGTGGACACTTTATCGCAAATAGACTTTCTGGGAGATGTTGCTACTACTGGTACTTATGAGTTTGCAAATCCTCTAGATTTAGGTCAGACAATGGACACTAAGTTAACAAGGCATTTTGTAACAGAATCTTTTTATGCAAATTCATTTATTGATCAAAGAACAGCCTTAATAGATACTTGGAATGATATTGACCAATTAACTGCTTTTGAAACTAATGCCTCTTTGTTAGTGGCAACCACAACACAAGATCCAGCTACCTCTACATCTGGAACTTATACCATCAATGATGGATCTGGAGGGTCGGGAACAGTAATAACGATAACAAAATCTTCTCATGGTTATTCTGTTGGGAGTTTTGTTGTTGTTGATTTTACTTCGGGGACAGGAGTTGACGATAATTACAAAATTATTTCAAAAACTACAAATACTTTTACTTTGACTTCTGCAACATCTTTGAATACTAGTGGTAATTGCACTTTTGGAGCAGAATTTAGTGATTTTAATATTTTTACAAATGGTGTGTTAAGAGGTAGAGGATTCAAATTTAAAGTGAATTTGTCATCAAATGACCCTGCACAAACTATCCTTTTAAGTCAACTTGGTTATACTGCAACTTTAAATAGAAGGGTAGAGACAGTAAATTCTGTTATTGCTTCAGGAACTGCTACTAAAGCTGTCACATTTACAAATAAATTTTTTACTGGCTTTAGTGGTACAGACGTTGCGGCAGATGCAGCTAAACCAACAATAGGAATAGTTATAGAAAACGCACAATCAGGAGATTTCTTTAGTTTGTCAAACATAAGTTCGAGTGGTTTTTCAATAGATATAAAGAATGGATCTAGCTTTGTTGATAGAAATTTTAAATATACTGCTGTGGGTTTTGGTCGAGGCTCTTAAATTATGGTAATCTAAAGAAAAATTGACTAATAATGGCCACACACGATTACGTCCTAGATAATGCAACTGGTGCGAATTTTCGTGCAGACCTTAATAATGCTTTAGCTGCGATTGTTAGTAATAATTCATCATCAACAGAGCCAAGTACAAAATACGCTTATCAATGGTGGGCTGATACAAATGAAGGTGTTTTAAAAATAAGAAATAGTGCAAACGATGGGTGGGTTACTTTATTACAGCTAGACGGAACTTTAACACTTGAAGATGGTTCTGCAAGCGCACCAGCACTAGGATTTCGTGACGATTTAAACACTGGTATCTTTTCAAGTGCAGCAGATACTTTGGATATTACTTGCGGTGGAACTACTAGAGGCAGCTTTTCTTCTTCTGGTTTGACAGTAACAGGGACTTGTTCAGCAACAACGCTTACTGGAACGTTATCAACAGCAGCACAAACAAACGTAACTTCTCTTGGAACTCTTACAGGTTTAACGCTAAGTGGAGATATGACTTTTACAGGAGATAGTGCAAATATAGTTTTTGATAAATCAGATAATCAACTTGAATTTGCTGATAATGCAAAAGCTGAATTTGGTACTGGCGGAGATTTAGAAATTTTTCATAATGGATCTCAATCTAAAATTATAGATACTCAAGGTAATGAACTACGGCTTAACGCAGATACCATTCGGTTTAGAGATAAGGATGATGGTGATACTTACGCAAACTTTATTCATGATGGTGCTGTAGAGCTATATTACGACAACACAAAGCGTTTTGAGACTACAAGTTCGGGAGTAGAAGTGTTTGGTGAACTTCAAATGGACGATGGAAATAGTCATATTAAATTAATAGATGGTGCAAGGATAGATATTGGGTCTAGTGCTGATCTACAGATTTTCCACTCAGGTGGTGAAAACTTTATAAGAGGTAACGCATCAACCTCCGCTTTGTTTATTGATTGTTGCAATGAACTACAAATTAGACATTTAGATACAAATGGTCAGAATAGTGAAAAAATGATTGTTTGCAATGATGATGGAGCAGTAGAACTATATCACGACAACAGTAAAAAACTAGAAACAATTTCAGGCGGAATAACAGTAACAGGCGGTATAAATACAAGTGCTGCCAGTACTTTTTCTACAAGCACATTTAGCAGTACAACTACTTTTCAAGATTCATTATTAATAGGAGATAATGTCCTTGCAAAATTTGGAACTGGTAGCGATTTTAGGATATATCATGACGGAACAGACAACAGGTTTGATAGTAGCGGACTTAAAAATTTTATTTTTAGACCAAAAGATACTGATATAGGTTTAAAAATTCTTGGCGATGGTGCGGTTGAAGCATATTTCGATGGTAATAAAAAATTTGAAACGCTAACCGATGGCGTGAATATAACAGGAACACTAAAAGTAAATGGCTCGGCGTTTAGTGCGGGCGGTGGTAAAGTGGTTCAACAGGTTTCTGTAGTTAAAACAGATACCGCATCAAATTCAACGGGTTCTCAATCGACTTGGGAATTTAATGATTCAAGTTTAAGAGTTCAGATTACTGGTTCAAGTACAAATAATAAATTTATGTTTATAGGTCAGGTTACTACTGGTGGGGAAATTTCAACTCATATTGGTTTAAGGGATGGAGAAACAAGCAGTAATGTCACTGGAATGATGGCTACGGGTACAAGTAACAGAAGAGCGTCTACTTCAGGTCATGATCATGGCGATTCTCATTCTGCAAGTACTGTCCCTATTATTGGGGTTATTTCAGTTCCAGATACTAACCAACACACTTATTATTATCAGTTTTCACATACCTCTGGAGGTTCAGTTACACTTTTCATAAATAGAGGTTCAAACTCTGGAGATAACGCTGAAAGAGGGCGTTATATTTCATCATTAACAGTTTTGGAGATTGAACCATGAGTGAATTAAAATTTTTAGACCACGATGCTATACGCAAAGCATATCCAAATGTCACTTTTATTAATGACACAGATTTAGTAATTCAAGATGCTGAAGGTAAAGATGTTACTGTAGAGCAATCAAAAATAGATGAAGCAAGAGCTACTTTAGACGCTGAATTTACAGCTACAAAATATCAAAAACAAAGAGCAGAACAATATCCACCTTTAGAAGATTTTGCAGACGCTATGTATTGGAATAGTAAAGGCGATTCAAGTAAATTAACTGCTTATTACGCCGCTTGTGAAAAAGTAAAAACTGACAATCCAAAACCGTAAAAGACAAATCTAAAGTGTTAAGTTAAAATAAAAATAAATTTTAAATCTTATGGCAATTACTTGTACGTGGCAAATCAATAGCACTCAATGTAAAAGAGACGTTGCTGATGGTTATTTTACTAATGTTGTTTATCGCGTTAAAGGCATGGACGGCACAGAAGAAAAAGCAAGGCATACAGGCGAAATTGTTTATATAAAACCTGAATCGTTACCCTCTGATTTTATAGCTTTTGATACTTCAAAAAAAACACCTGATGAGGCAACTATGCTTACATGGGTCAAAGATTCTTTAGGTTCAACGGAAGTTGCATCTATTGAAGCATCTTTAAAAGCAGAAATTGATTTAATTAACACACCAGTTCAAACAACAGGAGTCGCATTTTGATTATGGCTAAAACTAACCAAGAACTAGAACAAGAATTGCAGTTGATGATTAAAAACATTGACCAAGCAAAAAAAGTACATGAACAATGTACAACTAGACTTATCCAGATTCAAGCAATCTTACAGGATAGAGCTAGTCAAGCTGAATCTAAAAAAGCAGAAATTTTAGAAAAATCTGATTAATTTACTTTTTCTTGCATCTGTCTTGTAAGAACAGACATTGTTACATAAAGTGGTGCTAATGCACAGATTGCACAAAAAGTTATAATAGTGACAGGCATTAAAGCCTTTAAAAATGCTTCTCTTATCATGTTTCAAAAAATAGCAAATGTCTTAAGTATTGTTTCATTCATTATGGTAGCTTCAATGAGTGGTACAGCGTACTATGCCTATAGATTTGTTACTTCAGAGCAATTTAAAGCCAAGGTCATGAATGAAGTACTTGAAAATGTACAAGGAATGATGCCAAAAGTTTTAGATAACGCAATCCCAGATATGACGGGTGGTACTGTTCCTGAGTTTATACCATCAGCACCAAGTAAGTAAGTGGAGATACCAGAAATAGGTATCAGACAAATAAATATTCCAGAGGTCTACATCCCTGAGTTATACCAGCCAAATCCTGTATTGCCTGTAATAACAAACTTAGAAATAAATGTCGCTGGTTGTACTTATCAGCACAGAGATATAAAAAATACTGGAAATACACAACTTTTGCTAGATGACCCTAATGGGGTATTTACTGATTGTGATTCTGTTTTTCCAAGTTTTTTTCCTATGGATTACAGACCAGACCAATTAGTAATAACTGAGGATTTACCAATATCAAACAATACACCACCAATGCCAGAAACTGACCTACCAGAAACGAAAGTACCAGAAAATAAAAAAGAAGAATTAGTAATCCCAGAATGTCCTAGTAGGAAAGAGCAGAAAATTGGAGATTACAGAAACTCAAAACGTATTGAAAAAGTTGTTGGTCACAAGTTATCATCAGACAAAACAGAATGCATTACTCTTTATGAGGACGTACCATTTAGAGAAACATTTATTGGTACGCCTGAGGTACTTATTTCTACTGCTGCTATTGGTCTGGTTGCTGGTGGGTCTGCGGCTCTTGTCCCTGTAATACAAGGAATTGCTAAAAGTGGTATAAAACAAATAAGTAAAAGATTGACCAAGAAAAAAGATTAGGTAGAATGAAAGTCCCTAAAGCAGCAATAGACTGACCCGTTGAGTTGCATTAGGGGATCATTTTCAAAGGTACAAACATATAGGCAAGTTTTTTCAAGGCCATCACAGGGCAATCTGGAGGCAGTGAATTAGTCATTTAGCTTGATTTTATGGGTATGAGGCAAAACTTGGTTAGGTTGTGCTATTAATTTGATGCCATCACAGTTCACTTGGTACTTATCAATAAATACAACACCGAGACGCGCTTGCTCTCCACAAATCTTAAGTCTATACAATTCCATTTCCATTTTTGTTTTAGATATTAATAATTCTTGAGCCTCAATATTTACCCTTGCAGCTTTTTGGCATAGCTCACCACCTTTGCCTAAAGGAATATTAAATTGCATAGAAATACCATAATTTAGGTTGTAATTATCTTTTTCAAATCTTGGTGTTTCTTGTATGTATTTTATTGCGCCTGTGTCCTCGTCATAAATATTTTGTCTAGTAACTGTTTCGATAGGTCGATTAAATGACCAAGCATCTGTCAAATATGGTGTGATAGTTAAACTGGGCGATGTGCAAACAATACCTTGAGAATATCTATTTTGTGGTAAAGAAGATGGAGTTATCATTGTGGCATTATTGTTAACGACACCTTGAGCATTACTGCTAGGACTAGCTACTGTTGTATTTGCTAAAATTTTTACAGGATTAAGTAAAAAAATTATTGTCCAAAGACAGAGGTAGTTTCTGTGGTTGTGGTAGTTGTAATTGTTCTGTTTATTGTGGTCACGTTTGAAAGGCCAGCACCTTGAAGCGACTCGACTAAAGAAAAGCTTTGTCCAGCGTTTACTATTTTCCATCTAGGCACATCTTCAAGCGTTGGACTTGTCCAGCTAAACTGAACACCATTAAGAGTTTGAGTTGTTCCAGAAGTCGTTGCAGGGTTGATATAACCATTAAGATCTGCTGATTCAATATTGTGTCCAGACGCGGAATACGAAAAACCAGAATTATACTGGTGGCTGGTAATAGTTTCATTAATAACACTTTGCGAGGTTGAACTCATCGTGGAACTACCCGAACGAAACTGTGGCACCACTGGGGTAGCAAGAGTTCTTACAGGTAATACTAATAAAACTAGCAGCCAAAGTCTAGTCAATTTCGATTTGAACAGTAGTTGAAGCAATACAACTTGTACCAGAGCCACCAGCTGTGCAAGTATGGATTCCTGATGATACAGAAGTAAGAGCTAAATTACCAGCTGTGCCACCTGAAATTACTGTTGTTTGACCTCCTAATACTGGAAGGGTTGCAATACCGCTACTTGGAGTTATTGCTGATTGTGTTACGTCCCCAGCTTGGTAGCTTTCTGAGAGTGAGAAAGCTGATCCAGCAGTTGTTACTGTCTTATTTGTATTTATTAAAGCTGGTACACCATTACTCAAACTACCTAAGTTCAAGCCTCCAATCGCATTTGTAACAACGCTATCTCCAGTTCCTGTAGATGTCGTTACATTATTTCCGCTTATGCTGTAGGTGCTAGGGGCTGCATTTGTGATGACGTATGGAGAGTCAATAGATATTTGTGCAGAGGTTACATACTTTGCCGTAATATCGGCAAAAGCACTAGACGGACAAAGAAAAAGTATTAAAGGCAGTAATTTTTTCATTT
>VTLG01004115.1_pt1 | contig 36948 bp, 36 predicted proteins | sample 4694571 | NCBI WGS metagenome assembly VTLG01 (sample SAMN12604809, study PRJNA352737) | marine metagenome | biome: ENVO:00000447; feature: ENVO:00000209|ENVO:00000569|ENVO:01000036; material: ENVO:00002151; isolation source: viral sequences binned using virsorter ...
ATATGTTCACAAAGCCATGCTTGTAGCTGATAGGGGCCTTGATCAAAATCACCATTAAATATCTTATCACGAAAATCAGCTTTATTAGGTAACGGTTTATTTTTTGATTCATACCATCTCCACCATCTAAATTGATTATAATTTAGTTTTTGGAAATTACTAAGCTCTTTTTCAATAAATTTTCTACTTTGTGCTACATTAAACATACTAACAAGGACAAAATACCCATAGGGCAAAATATAACAAATAAAATACTAATGCAATAAATAAAAAAGAGACGATGCTTTCAACAGGTTTTTTTAAAAATTCCTTAACTGCGTCTCTATTGAATTCGTACCATTCTCTCATAACTTTGATTTTGCGTAAATATACGAAATACCCCCCGGTTCTCCAAATTTTTACATGTATCTTTTTGTATCTCCTTCTTCTTCTTTTAGTGCTTTATTAACCTTATCCTTTACAAAAGCTTCTAAATCTCTTTCTTTTCCATCTCTTCCAGTTAAGGTTAAACTTTTATCAACGTTAACTTTAATTTCTGGTTTTTGTTCTTCATAATGTTCACCATCATTACCATTTTGACCTATAATATCCATTCTTTTTTCATCTTCTTCAGTATATCGTAAAGGATAATCATTATCATTTCTACTAAATAATTCTTCATGAATATCTTCTTCTGTGATTTCTACATGTTTTTTAGGTTTATCCTCAACAGTTTCTCCATATAAATTTTCTTTATATTTTACTCTTGGAAATGCCTGAAACCAAGCAAAGTTAGCAGCTACAACTAAAGCAACAGCTAAAGGATCAAACACAAAAATTATAACTAAAAGTAAAATATTAATAATTTTATCCATAGGATAACCAGTTAGACCCGATAAATACTTAAGAGGTCCTAATTCTCCAGCCACTTCGACGTTATTATCTAATTCAAGTATTTCACGTTGATATTTACGTAATGAATCTACTGCGATTTCTCTTTTTACTTGTATATCTTTTCTATTTTCTTCCTCAACTTTGATACGACTTTGTGCCAAGCGTAACTCAGACGTGGAAATGGTGTTTCGAACGCCTCCAACCACACTGGTGTCCTTGATTTGGATAGACTGTGATTTGGCGTTAGAAAGAGTACTAATATTGTCCAGTATTTGTTGAAGTTCTTTATCATATCTATTTAAATCTATTTGGTAAAAATCTACTTTTTGTTGTAAAAACTTTTTTTCATTATCAACATAAGTTAATTGATTAAAAGTTTCTTGATAAGCCGAGGATAAAAATCCATAAATACCCATACTAGTAATTAAAATTAAAATAACTACTGCAGTACTTAAGTAGTATTTAAGAACTTTATTAATTTCATCCCAATATTGGTATAATAATGAAGCAGTTACTAATTTTGCTACTTCTAAAGAACCTGCCATTATAATAACTTCTGTACTAGCACCAGCAAATAATTTACTTAATCCAAATACAGAATAAAAGGCGGCAGAACCAGAAACTGATAGAGCAGAAAACCCTACTAGAAACGGAAACATTCCTCTTTTAATATTCTTTAACATAATTTTTGTTTAATTAAACAATATCCTTAGACTCTATAAGAGTATAGGAAAAACTATTTCCCCAAATATCTGAAGATTTTTTACAGATTCCAAGGAACTCATGCCAGTCATCATTACCTGCTATAACTTGACATCCTGCTGACCACCTATCTATTTGTGTAGATTTTTTTCCTGCGTGGCGAGTTGCTCTATGAATATTAATTCCAAATATTCCTTCCTGAACATTTTCTTCTAATAGATCATAATCACCATCTTTATTATCATCACGATAAACTTTTACTGGTTTTTTCTGTCTTAATGCTTCATATTTTCCTTGATGTAATCCTAATTTATGAGAACCTCTATATTGTCCAGGTTTTAAAATAGCAACACCATCTTTATTCATTAAATTCTTTTCCCAATGTGAACCTGGGTCTGTTGTAGCTTCAAAGCAATGAAATTTTTCTTCTCCATTTATGTTATACGAAACTGTAACACAATCATCAAATCTATTAGTCACTTTTCCATGTGTGTCTGAGTTTCTTACTCCAACAATATTAATATTATAATCTCCGCTCTCGAACCATTTGTAACCTTTCTTGGTTACTGCCTCTTTAATTTGTTGTCTAGTATAGCAATCCATAATTTACGTTTTTTTATTTATATATTATAAATATCAAAATTTTACGTGAGTTTTATGCCCCTCTAGTAGGATATCAGACCCATAATTGAATTTTCCCAAAGGACTAAATGTACCAAAATGATTAAATATTTCATTTCTTACATTAAATTTATCCTTAGGTAAATATCTTAAATCATTATCTAATTGATCTATAAAACCTCTTTTATTAAAATATTTAATTAATTTTTTAGCACCTTGCGGAGTAACTAAGTAAGCATAGCAATTAGCAAATTGTTTTTGATTAGTTAAAAAATGAATATCAAAATTATCTTTAAACATTTCTTCCCAATTAAACCATTCTGGTGAAGTAATAATAACATCATCTTCGAAAATTACTAAATTAGTATTATTATCACTAGCATATTTCCAAAGATAATAGTTACTTAAACATATACCCTTACATGCTTCAGGGAAAACATTATAAGTATGAAATTCAGAATTTTTAAATAATTTATTTTCTTTTGAGGTAAATTTATGGGTTTTTCCATCTATGGCATCAAAAAAAGAAAAATTATACCTACTTCCTAAATGGACTTTAGTATAATTTCTTCTATCTTGTCTTTTTAATAATGAGATAACTTTTACTTCAATCTTCATAACTACAATATACTATTCCCGTACCACAAGGGCACGGGAATAAATATTGAACACCTCCTTACTTTTTAACTATATGATACAATACAAAAGCACCTACTAATCCTAGTAGTCCTTCTGCGTTAAGTCCACCTAAAATTTCCATGATATTATCTACCACTGAAATATTAGGCCAGAAAGGGATTCCTGCTCCATTGAATAGTACTTCTAATACTACTCCTAAAGCAATTACACTAACTCCAATTTGAGTCAGTTTGTCAGCCCAAGAGCCGATCTTGTTGAGAATTTCCATATAATTGGGGTTTTAGTTAAACAATACGATAACTAGCAACTAGTTTTCTTCGTTGTTTTTCTTACCGAAGATTTTACCTACCTCAGCTATTCCGAATGAGCCGAGAGTAATTATTACAAATGAATTATAAATGTAATCCTGTATTACGAGTTCTTTCCCGTAGAATCCTGTTATGATATCAACTAATGCAAAAATTACCATTACAGCAAAGGAAGCAAATCCTACTACTGATTTTTCATTGATATCGTTATTATCTTTAAACAAATCTTTAAATGCCATATTTATAGTTTTTTAAAATTGGCAAAACTATTATGGAACCTTATTAATTATTGTGGTTATAAATATTAAAATGCACTTGCCTCTTTAACTTCTTGTATAGTATCCTGAAGCTCTGATAAATTCACAGGACATTCTAGATCCAATCCTGCTTTAAAACTTTCTTCATTTACACCATCTTTAAATATAATAATGGTAGGTGCCATTCTAATTCTATATTCTTTTTTGGCTTTTGGTGCTTTTGCAATATCTACGCGATAATATTGAACACCCTGCAATTTATCCCAGTCTGGGAATGCGTTTACTTCATTGAATTTTGCCCAAAATTCCACAACAATTATTGAAGATTCATCATCTCCAAAGGCTTCCTTGCTATTAATTATTTTATCTAATTGCTCATCATCAGCCCACTGTTGTCCTAGAGCTGTAAATGGTAATAAAAATAGCAAAATAAGGATTAATGTCCTCATAGTTATCTATTTTTTTGGATCTCATAAAGACGCTCATCAATCTTTTCGATTTCTTCCAATATCTTATCTACATCGTCTTGTGTATCCATTATTGTTTGTCGAATTAATTCATCTTTTAAATCGTATTCGATCCTGTCTATCTCCGGTAATGGTAGTTCCTTTGCTTCGGCTATATCAGCTTGTAATGTAAACCACATTCCAGCTAACATAACTATAAAGGTCACAATCATACCAATTGTTTTTAAGTCTAGAGTTACTTTAGTATCTTCACCTATCTGTTTTGCCATCTTATCTAAATGTAAAATTTATTCCAAATGTTGTAATGAAAAATTCTGAATCCCACATTCTGGTATATTCACCTTCTGCAAATAAACCTATTGATTTACTTAATTTCCAACCAATATTAGCTCCAGCTTGATAATCCCACCATTGTTCTCCTTTAGCTGCGTCAGCTAAACCATATTGATCCCAACTATCTCTAAATAAATAAGATAAGGGTACTCTACCATAATCATCTTTATCACCCATTACATATTTGTGATAAGGTAAAAATGCGGATCCATAAAGGTGAGCCCAGAAATTAGATTTGTAATGATAAAAATCAAAACCTACAACAGGACTAACTAAACCAAAAGTACCAGTATTACCTAATACTTCATCATTATATCTTGAAATTAATCTTTTATAAGGACCATCCCTAAATTGAGGGTCTGAGGATGCTACAATTACACCTTCTGGATTCCACCAAAAATAACCTCCTATATTTTGTTCTTCACCTGTAATAGGATTATAAATGGTTGTAGTATAAAATGCATCTTGATAACCATATTCATAAGCTAATTCATACCAATAATTTACTTGATTACCATCATCATCTAAAGCACTAACCCAAATTTCATAAGGATTAACACCATAAACTCTTTCGTGTGTTCTAAAAGCAGCACCAGCTGAAATACTAAATTTCTTTCCTATTGGTAATCTTGCTCTAACGTCCGCAGCATTATAATTAAAATCAAATGCACCTTGAAATCTGGATTCTAATTTTACAATATGATATTTACCTGTATGTCTTAAAAAATATCTTTGATTCTCCCATTCTTCTCCTCTACGTCTTTCTTTTTCAAAATGGAATAAATATTCCCAACCTTTAACAGCTGAAGTAGGAGCAATTAATGCATTTTGTCTTTCTACATTTTGATCACCAGTCCAAAAATTTCCAGGTTTTCTTTCGTATCCAAATCTACCCAATTTACGAATACCAAATCCTATTCTATAATCTGATGGAAAGTATTCTGTAACATCTTCTACGATTGGCACATCATATAAACCTGCACCTTCTGGTTGTCTAATTAAATATTTTTTATTTGAAGATTCATAGGGGGCTCTATAATCACCAGCGGCATAAACAGTAGCGTACTTAAAGAAATCATTATAAAATTCTTTAAATATGTTTTTTTTCTCTTGTTCTTGAGAATTAGCTGGGAAAGCCAGGAGTAAGGCAACAATTAGTACTAATATCCTCATATTATTATCTTATTATATTTGATAATAAATATGACAGGATATTTTTAGATTTATCTATCCGTCACAGGAAATGCAATCTGCTTGTCTACTTCCTAAATCTCCTTTAATTACTGAGTCAGTTCGTAAATAGTAAAATGTTTTGACACCTAATTTCCAACCTTCCATATGCACTTGATTAATCCATTTAGGTGAATCATTAGGATCAAATGAAAGATTTAAAGATTGTGTTTGGTCAACATATTTTTGTCTTTCAGCAGCTTGTTTAACTAATTCTAATTGATTGGTTTCTGAAAAAGTAAGGAATATTTCTTTTTCTTCTGAAGATAAAATATTATCAGGTAATCCTAATACAGAACCTCCATCTTCAAGCATTTGTTTCCACCATTTTTGTTTATCTTCTCCCTTAGATTTAAGTAGCTCTTCTAATACCTTGTTTTTTCTAATAAAAGTACCTTTAGCACCATTAAAAGTATAAACATTAGCAGGTAAAGGTTCAATACCAGCACTTATTCCACCACAAATAACGGAATTAGACACTGTGGGAGCTATTGCTAATAAATGTGTGTTTCTCATTCCTGTACCTCTACACCATAAAGGTTCTCCATATTCAGCAGCTAAATCCATTGAAGCCGATTCTGCTTCACTTCTAATTTTATTAAATATATTTCTTGTATGAACTGTAGATGCAATTGAAGCAAATGGTAATTTTTTCTGTTGTAAAAAAGTATGCCACCCCATTACACCTAAACCTAATGCTCTACCTTTTCTAGCATGATTGTGGGTTCTTTTAAGTGAATCTCTACCATTTGATTTATCTATAAATTCTTGCATTACACCATCTAAAAACCAAATAGCCATTTGAATACAATCTGTGTCTTTATATTCTTCCCATTTAGCTAAATTTAATGATGATAAACAACAAATAAAACTATGTTCTTCATCTGTAAATAATGTAATTTCAGAACATATATTAGTCATAGTAACTTCTAAATTATGCATTCTATAAGCAATAGGGTTATTTTTATTTACATTATCTTTAAACATAATATAAGGTTCCCCTGTTTCCATTCTAGCTTTAAGAATTTTAGCCCATCTATTCATAGCTTCAGGATCCCTAGCTTCTAATTTACGCATAAAATCATCTCCCACAATTACACATTGATGAAGATTTAAACATTGTCTATTAACATCACCCTTAGGTCTTCTAATTTCTAAAAACTCATCTATGTCTGGGTGTTCAATATCTAAGTTAACTGATGCTGCACCTCTTCTAACATTACCTTGATTTGTTGCAATAATTGCGGAATCATATATTTTACACCATGGTACAACTCCTTCTGATTTTCCATTACCAGAAATTCCTGTTCCACGTGGTCTAATACGAGATACACTAATACCTACTCCTCCACCAGAAGCGGTGAGTTTCATAAGCTCCGCGTTAGTTAAACCGATTCCACGTATTGAATCGGGTGTATCTATACCAAAACAACTTATTGGTAAACCTCTATCGGTTCCCATATTTGATATGACTGGAGAGGCAAGGCCAATCCAGCCATTCCAAATATATTTGAAAAATTTAGTAGCTAATTCAGGTTTTTTTAATCTTTCAGCTGAAGCATTTGCTACTCTTCTATAGGCAGCTCTAACTGTTTCTCCAGGTAGTAAATACCCTTTAGAAATAGTTGCTAAAGAAATTTCATCCATCCACTCAGGATATTCTTTTCCTGCTGTCCATTTACTGTAATCTGCTATTAAATTATTATCCATTTTTAGTTGTCACATTTTTCTACGATAGAAAAAGTTACTTTTTCCGTCATTGGGTTACCTGCATTTTCAACATCAATTTTAAATTGCCAATGTTGACCTTGATAATGATGCTCAGGTGTTGGGTTACTTGCATTTACATTCCAATCAGCTGTTATATGAGCTGCTCCATTCCAATATCCATAAGTTTGTTGTGCATTTCCATTTGCTGGATCACAAACACCAGTTCCTTCTTTATTTTCAGGAGCTTGAGGTTGTAAAATAAATACAGTACCTGAACTAGAATGAGTATTAGATTTCATTACATAAGTACTACCCATAGCTGCTGGGATAGTATATTTTACATCTTTAGCGTCTACACCCCAAGTTGCATGAGTTGGTAATTCTTTTCCTGTATTATTTACAACTGTTAGTTGTACTGTTACTGGATCAGATTCTACTTTTTCAGCTTTTTCAGCTGGTTTGTTGTTGTTACATCCTAAAATAAATAAGGATAATAACATAATTAAATAGTTTTTCATTTTTTGTTTTTGTTAATTAATTAAAATAATGATGCGGCGTCCCAATTTTGAACACCTTTTGAGTAATTCGTTACTCTGTTAGCAAAGAAATCAGTATGTTGTTTTCCTGCAGATAGATTATCAAACCAGCTCATTCTTTGAACTGCTTCTTTATCTATACCGTTTACTATAGGCCCATATCCTAAATCTCCCATTTTAGTATTTACTCTATGTTTGATAAATGATACTAGATCATATTTAGTACATCCTTCTAAATCCCCCATTTCATAAACTTTATCAATAAAATCTAATTCTAATTTTAAAGATAAACGAGCTGCTTCTTCAATATCAGCTTTTAATTTAGGAGTATCAAATTCAGGATGTTCTTTTAATAATGTTCTAAATAACCAACATCCGGCATCCGAATGCAATGATTCATCTCTAATACTCCACTCTACTATTTGACCTACTCCTTTAAGTTTATTTTGTAATTTAAAAGAAAGTAAAACAGCAAAAGAAGAAAATAGATTTACACCTTCAGTAAAGGCAGAAAATATAGCTAATGATTTAGCTCTTTCATGCCAATCTGGTTTTCCGTCATGGCCATCTCTAACATTCATTAAAGTTTCTATTTTAGCCATTGTAGTTTCGTCTTCTAAAAATTCAGCAAAATCATCTAACCCTAATTCTTCATTTAATAAAGAATAAGCTTCCGCATGAATAGTTTCGAAAGCTCCAAATGTAACTGCCATTTTAATTACTTCAGGTTTTCTAAACCAAGAAGTTACCAGTGTTGACCAATAATCATTTACTACAGTTTCTGTCTGAGCAAATCCTTTTAAAATGGATCCAATTATATTTTTTTCAGTTTCATTTAAGTTTTGTTTCCAGTCATTAACATCTGACATCATTGGAACTTCAGTGTGAAGCCAATGTGCTTGTTGTTGTTTCATCCAATAATCATGTGCTTCTGGATATTCAAAAGGTTTATATACTATACGTTCTTGCAATAATGATTTTTTTGCCATTTTTTAATTTTTAATAAGTTAATTGTTATTTACGCTCAAATTCAAAAAGACCAGTATTTTGTTTCAATTTTTCAGCCATAATTCTTTTAGTGTGAGCATCCACATCAGTATCATAAGCATTGGTTTGAACATTAGGAGTAAAAGTAGATTCATCATCATCTAAATCTGCATTGTATGGAAATACCTCAAAATGACCTCTTGAAGTATCTGCTTTTAATGAAAAAGATAAGCCATCCATCCCGTAGCGGTTTTTCATAATGTGTAATCTACCTGTTTTTTTAACTTTGTCTTCTTTTTTTCGTGATAAAGACATTGCGAAATCAGAAATCATCAACTTATCATAAGATCCAGCAGCTTTATCTCCTTCAATAATGTCATCTTTAGCACCTGCACGATTAACTTGTGAAACAGACCAGACAGGAATGTTAAGTTGTTTAGCTAACCCTTTTGTGCTAGTATAAATATCATCGATTTCATCCTTACGCTCACGAGTTCGTTTCCTTGATGAAAGAAGATCAACATAATCTATTATTACTAAATCTGGTTTAACTCCCATGCTTGCACATTTTGTAATATGCGATTCAATTGTTGAAACTGTTGCTCTTCCAGTCGGATATTCCTTTATAATTAGTTTACCTGGTAGTTGAGGTACAATTTCTTCTACTTTTTCTTTATGTAATATAATTTGACTTACATCTATATCACAAAAGAAGGCATCATATCTTCTTCCTACATAATCTTCACCTAATTCTAGAGTATAATGTAGTACATTATAACCCATTCTAACAGCATAACCTCCTAAAGCTACAAGAGACCACGATTTACCACCTCCAGGATTACCAAAAATAAGACCAAAATCTCCATTTCCCAATCCACCTTGTAATAAACCATTAATTTTGTCCCAAGGAGTAGCAATAACTGTTCTAGCGTTGTCTCTATAACGTTCTTCAATGTCTTTAATATATTCATGTCCTACATTTTTATCTTGACCTGCTTTTAAAGCATCATCAACTAAAATTCTAATAGCTTCAAAATCTCCAGCTTTTAACATATCCACTGAAGTCATTAAAGCTTTTTTTAATTGTTGATTTCTACAAAAATTAGTAAATTCTTCTTGTACATAGGCTAAATCCTCATCAGATGCAACATAAGCTTGTTTTAACTGATCCTTAATAGATACTTGTAATACTTCATTATCTACTTTTTGTAATTCAATTTTTAATGTCTCTAAAGTAGGTGTCGTATGATACTTATCATAATATTTTAAAATCTCTTTAATAGCCCATTTATGTGCTGGGTTTTCAAAAAATTCTTCACTAATAATATCATGTATATTAGTTAAAAATTCCTTATGTGTTAATAAAGAAGATAATGCTTTAACCTGAAATTCGTGTCCGTATTGATTTAGTGTTTGTAACGTCATTAATTTTTATAACCTATAAAATGTTCAAAATTTTCCTTAATCCAAGTCTCTAAATTTCTAATCATACCCCCAAGTTTATCTTCATTATAAAGCTGTATAAACATTTTTGAATTTAAATTAGGTATATCTTCCTCTAATAAATTATCTAAGTAATTAGTTTGTTGCTCATTAATCATAGGAGTGCTTAAATCCATAACTTTATAACTATTTTCAAGTTTATCTTGATCTTGTATTACACGAGAATATACAACATGTTCTTTAAATTTCCCAGCTGCTATATCAAAAATATCATCTAATGTAAGTATTTTATTTTGTAGTTCAGGAAATTTTTTAAATATACCTTTTACACCTAATCCTTTTACTCCAGGAATGTTATCAGAGTTATCACCTAATAATGTTTTATATAAAATAAAATTTTGAGGTAATACCCCAAATTTATTTTTTACTGTTTGAGGTGTGTAATATTCTTTTTCCATTGGTCTATATAAAATAATTTTATCAGTAACTAACTGAACAAAATCTTTATCACTAGAAACAATGAAACAAGTTGAATTATATTTTTCTACAAGTTTTTTAGATAACACAGCTATAATATCATCAGCTTCTACTTTATCTATTATAGTGGTTTTTACTGGTAGTAATTTTAAATATTGAATTACACGTACTATCTGGTCTACTTTTGCATCATGTTCCTCTTCTAAATTATCAAATGCATCCCAATTAGTAATTCTTTGTAAATTTCTCCCCTCTTTGTATTCGGGGAGCAGATTCTTACGGTTGGCTGTTGAACCCGCTCCATCGAACACTACATAAACAGAGGTTGGTTGGGTTATACGAACCATAGCACCTAAAGAACGAAAGAATCCACCTAACCCACCAATGTGGACTCCATCAGGATTTACCATATTCATCATAGCAAAGTTTCTAAAAAATAAATTTAAACCATCTATTAATAGTACTTTATCATGTCTTTTAAAAACTGGTTCTTCCCCATGCTCTTGGACTTCGTCCAAAAGTTTAAATAGCTCTTTATGCTTCATAAATTAAACTGGTTCTTGTTCGTATTGAGAGGTTTCATTTACCTCTTCACTCTCTTCTATCACATCAAAATCTATACCACCTAATACTATAGCCCATTCAGTTGCATGATCATTTTTGTACTTTTTAAGTTCATTAGGATCATCATTAATAAAACCATGAGGTGTCATTACAATTCTACCTCTAGTAGTAACTCCATTAATATGATTTTTATCAATTTGTAGGTTAGCTCGTTTAGCAAATTCTACCTGCTTACCATCTTTAATTGCTTTAATTTTAGATGTCCCAGCAGTCATAATATTTCCAAATGTAACTACAAATGTTGAATCAAACCACATAGCATAACCACCCTTATTCATTAATTTAGGTTTACCCATAGGTGATTCTGGTTTTAGTGTCCAAACTTTATTAACACAAACTAATGTATTAGTAAATGGAGAAGATTCTTTTCTTGATAATGTGATTTTTTGGTTTACATTATTACCAAATTGAGTTGACATAGCACCTGCATTCCACTCATTATTGTTTTTATTTGATTTAAGTGACATTTCACAAGGCACAGAACCAATACTATCCCATAAGAATAATAAATCAAAAGGTAAATTACCTTTCTTTTGTTCATCCATTAAATCTAAAATAAATGCTGCTACGTCTTCTATTGAATTAATAGTTTCTCTATCTACATAAATAAAATTACCTTCATAATCAATAATTTCACCATTTTCATCTCGAGTAATATTAATATCAAGACCCATTTGAATTGCATGTTCCCAATTCCATTTCATCTCAGTAATAATAAAAACAGGCATAATACTTCTCTTTTGAGCTGATACTGCTGCTTCAATCATTGCTGTTGTTTTACCTGTATCGGAGTGTCCTCTTAGTAACACAATATGTCCCATAGGAATACCAGGAATGGATGTCACATCTTGAAATGCTTTAGATAGTGGGATCCAATCCTGTTCCTTAAATTTGATATTTTTATCTAATCCCTTTTTATTTTTAAAGGCATTTAAATCAAATTTGCTCTGAATTTCCTTAGAGACTGCTGCCGATAGTGATTTCTTTTTTCTGGCCATAGTTAAAAGGGTAGATCATCAGCTGGTTCATTTTTACCTTCAAATATATCATCAAAGGCGTCATCTTTACTCTTCTTAACTGAAGCTTTAGAGGTATCTAAACTAAAATTTGAAGATGGTTTATCATCAAATGCTTCAGCAGTTTCGGAAATAATATCTCCCTCCTGTTCTGCATCTTCAGGTGATAACCACTTTTCCAAAGCTACTTTCATTTCATCAAAAGTAAATCTTTTGAATTCCTTAGTAGGATCAGGTTGCTCACTAGTCCATTTTTCTACTAGTTTAGCATCTTCACTAAGTGATGTTTGTTTTAGTCTAACTCTAACTGACGACTTATTATAAGGTGTACCAGTTGATTCAGGACCTACAGTTTCTACTGTAATGTCTCTACCGTTTACTATATCAGTGTAATCACCGATTTCCTCATCTACAGCTAATGAAAGTAATTCTTCATATACAGTTTTACCAAATTGCCATAACCTAACACCTTTATCCTCCTCTCCTCTAACCACAACAGGAACAAATATTCTTGTTTTGGGGTCTAATTTCTTAGCTAGGACATAATTTTCTTTAGTATATTCCTCTCTAAGTTTAGAAGCAAATAAAGCGATAGGATCTTTTTCACCAAAATTAAGTGGTGAAAGCATCACTTTGTTAGTAATACCATAATAGAATTTTAATTCTGTAAATGGGTTTTTCTTATTATAGGCACTAGGAACAATTCTAATTTGTTGCTTACCTACTGTAGGTCTCCAAAAGATTAAACTATAATCTTTCTTTGGTCCGGTCTGTTGTTTTTGTTGAAGACCATCCAACTTCTGTTTAATTGCATTTAAATCCATGTTTATAACTTTTTTTAATGTAACAATAATATACGAAGTAAAGTTTAGGTATCCAAACTATATTTCGATAATTTTATAAATCTTTGTATTCAATTGATTTAACTCATTATGTTGAGTCAAAAGGATACAATTTCTATAGTGTTGCCAATCAACCTGATATTTGGTGTCAACAACTCCACCATTAAGCTTTTTAATTAACTCATTTAAAGCATTAATAGTGTATAAGGTATTAGATTCCTTCTTTCTATGTACCAAAATTGTATTAGGAGGGATGGTATGAACGTTACCTTGCTCTACATTATATGTAACAACATATTCGTCTTTATCTATAATTTCAAGAACAAATAGTTTATTATATATAATTGTATACTTGCTTTGGATTTCCTCTAATAGACTATCTAAACTGTCTAAATCCGTAAATGTACAAAATAACTTATTATTCAAATCTACAATATTTTTAATTGATGAGATTCCATCATAATTCATATTATACGTATTTGGTACTTTATTTAAAGTCGTAATCATAACCTTGTTTTACCTTTATATTAAATTTATATTTTTTGAAGATATCTTTAATATCTTCTATAACTTGTGTTTCACTTTCATCTAAATCAAATAAAAACGAATCATATGTATATAATATTAATTGCGTTTTTTTACCTCTTAACAACATTATAATATCCCATAGTATACAAACATTCATTGATGTCTCCAAGTTTTGTAACAAATAATTAAATAATTTTTGTGGATTCATATCATCCAGTTTTTCTTTTTTGTATACAAAGTTTGAAATAGGACATTTTATCTCTCCGTTACTCTCAAATTCTTCCCACAATTCTTTTACATATATACTAATCTTTTTAAAAAACTCCAGGTGCTCATACTGCTTAAAAACACCTCCATACAATTGTTTAAAAGTTAATTCTTTTGATTTACCATAACTTACCCCGTAAAGCTTCGCCATATGAGCGTGAATATCCACAGTGGGAAAACTATAATCAACGAGACGACAAGACAAGCTAGGATGGTAAGCGCTAATATCGATCTCAAGAAGACAATCATTAGTTGGTATAAATGATTTTCTACATCCATTTTCTTTATTAAGTGCTGCATAATTTACTCCTTTAAATTTGTTTGAGGGTCTAGTTGTGGTTGTCCTAAGGTTGTACTGACTGTATACTCGTTCACCATCAAGTTTGTGAAAGAATTGCTCGAAGGTAGGTACGTGTACTTGTATTCCTCCCCGCTCGAGGTAGTTGAATACCAAGGATACTTTATTATTAAAGAATTCATCATATTTAGTTTTTTCTTTGTTAATATTATTTTTTAATTCTAAAAATATGTTCTCACACATTTCATAATGTTTTACTACTGGGATTACTTTATTTAATTCCTTTTCATCCTTATGTTTATAGTAATAGAAATCATGTGTTTTTGTTTTAGATGGTATATACGTAGGCGCTGTTGAATTAATGTCATAAAGAGCCTTTAGTGGAAAATAATGTAATATTTCCTTTTTATCTCTACAATATAATGTTTTTAATGATGCTAACCATTCGTTTAAATCCGCTAAGTTAACATTAAGTGTTTCACTATGGTCAATTCCTATAACATACCCTTTATTTGCGAGTAATGGACGGATATAAACTAAACTAACGCCATTTATTGCGGGGTGTATGTTGTAGCTATAAGGAATTACTTCAATGAATGCCTCTTCATAACCACTATTTACTAAAACATTTAATTGCTCATCATTTTCAATCAGCCAATACATAAAACCATTTTACGACAATATAAAAACCTATTTAATAACCTCCACCCCCTCCTGAAGAAATGTTTACTTGTGGTATGTTTGTTCTTCTTGAGGTGCCAACTTCTTCATCTATACCTATTCTTTTTTTAGTAAGAACTTCACCCTCTTTAATTAATACTAAAACATCATGTGGTGATCTTATGTGGTTTTTTCCTTCCATAATAACCCCTTTATTAGGGTGGACATGATAAAATCCTATATACTCTTCTCCAGTTCTTTCTACTTTTAACTCTCCTCCTTTTGTATAATTTGGTTCATCACTATTTGATCTAAAATACCTAGCAAATCTATTTTTGAAATATAAATCAAATTTTATCCAATTATATAAATTACCATAATATTGAACTGTATCGTAATTTTGTTTATATACATCTATTAATTTACCTGATATTCTCCAAGTTAACTCTATAGGTTCATATGATTCATACTGTACTGAAGGATCTTGATCTACAATTAAGTTGTAAGTATCATTAGAAGTTTCTGTATATAGATAATTAGTTGTTTTTTTTAAAAAGTATCTTTGGAAATTTAAATTTTCATAATCAGTTTCAGTAGGTAAAGGAACACTATTAATAATAGATTGTTTATCAACAATATTTACTCCTGTTGCCCTTTGATAAACTGTAGGAGATAAATTTATATAATTTTCATAATCATCATTACCATCAGTTAATGCTCCACCATCTGGAGTGTTATTACTTATGGCTCTAGATAATGGTCTAACATCTTCATCTTGTGGGTTAGTACCAGTAAAACATAATCCAGAAGATGTTTTCCAATAATTACCTATATATTCTTTCCCATCAGTAGTAGTAACAAACTCTCCACCTGAGGTATATAAATTAATTTCTATTTGTGATTTAGGAAAATACATATTATACTGCTATTTCTGCAGGGTTAGCCGCATTTGATATATAATTTAAATCTTCTGCAGGGCCCCAATATTCAAAGTGCCATGCTTCATCTAGTGTTTTATCTCCTTGGTTATTAGCCATTCTATAAGGATTAAAAAATCCATATCTAGCCCCTAATGTAGCTACTATTTTCCAATCCTCTGTAAGTCTATCTGATAGGGCCATTGCTCCTGTTTTACCATGATATTTAAATCTTTTTTTACCTATATCTCTTCTATTTTGAAATTGATGTCTTAATACTCCACTTGTTTCTTCTTTAATCCAAACATCAACAGCACCACCCCATCCGTGAGGAGAAGAACCAGGTTTGGCTGCAGCTCCACTATTACCAAAAGAAGCTTGATAATCAGTACTTCTATAACCATTAGTAATACCTATATTATAGCCGGAAGCTTTAGCATCCGCCTTCCATCTTGCCCAAGCAGCTGCTGGTGCAGGAGCTAAATACCAGGTTGTAGTATTATTATTATAAGCTATACACTTATCTCTCATTTTACCTGTAGCCTCTTCTCCTGTATTTACTAAATATTGGAATATGCTATTATTTATACCATTTTGTACATTTAATTTCTTAAAATAAGCTACTAGAGGTGCTTTTGAGTAATAACTTTTACCCTTTTTTTCAGGATTAATAATATCTCTAGGATCCCCCGCAATACCTGAAGTTGTAATTCCTCCTATTCCCTGGGCTGAACCAAAGACACCACCTGTAGTTAGATTTGCACTATAAATTAAATCCGCATCTGTTAAATCATATTCTACTAATTTAAAAGTTTCCGCTGTTAACACTGTATCCTTAGTATTTGCTGTAGATATAGTGTGTAAATTAGTTGTCCAATCATTATTTTCTATTTTATGATTCACTTGACTTATAACAAACTTAAGAGCATTAGGATATTGAGGTGGTAAAAATTCTTGCCTGATAGCTAATTGATTATATATTTGTATTCCAGAAATTCCATCACATGTTAAGTTAAGATCTATAGGAATAAATCCCGTTGTATTAGAAGGTGTACCTGATGTTTCATATACTTTATTACTAATAGTATTAACCCAACCTTTAAATGAATTTTTTCCTATAGCTATAAAACCATCATCAAATTTAAAATAATTAGGGGATTGAATAGGAGCAGTATTTACTTTTCCTCCTAATGCATTTGCACAATAAGCAATAAAATTAACAACATCATCTTTTTGACTTTCAGCTACACTAACATTATTTTGATCAAGTAATTGATTTCTTACTAATGTGGCGTATTCATTCCAATTTACGTTTTTATATTTTTTATTTGTTACAGGACAATTTGTTATATCCTTAATTCCTTCTTTAGTTAACCCCCCAAAAGAAGTAGTAGGTTGATCTCTTTCCATTAACCATCCAAATACTGGGGAAGCCCATTCGTCTATTACATCTATACCTGCATATTTATCTAATTGAGCACCATCAAAAGCTTTAGCTAATTGTCCTAATTGTTCTAAAGTCATAGGATCTACATCAGATGCAGAACCAGAAGTTGGGACTGTAAGTAATGGGGGTTGTTCAGGTGGTTTATAATCTAAGTTAAACCTATCTTTTAAACCCTCATTCCATTTAGAAAATGCTGTTCCATCATAATTTTTTGTTTTTGTTCCCTCAGCGGTAGCTCCAATTGTTATCATAGAAGCTAAATTAGGCGTAATTTTAGTATTAAATCCAAATTCTCTTACAAAATTAGAGGTTTGAACTCCCTGCTCATTAGATGGATTGAAACCAAATAATTCAAAAGGAACAGGTTCCCTTGAAAAACTACTTTTAAATTTAGCAGATTTTTCTATACCTGGAATAGGGTTTTGCTCTATAAAGGTAATTTTTCTATCATCAGATAATACACATTCTATGTTATTAATTCCTCCAAGAGCATCATTTATTCCATCACATATTTTTTGTAAAAATTTAAATAAAAATATTTCACCTTTTTCATTAGTTTCTGTTGCTAACAAACTAGTTACAAAATCATAATTAAGATAAATATTCATAATATTCCCATATATACAATTATTATCTTGATTTCCAAAATTATTAACTCTTCCTAACCAACTCCAATAATTAATTATTCCAGTTCCAGTAGTACCACCTGCTGTTTTTCCCGCAGTGTATTGTTCTTGAGTATTATATGAAAATTTATCTAAAAAGAAGGGTTTAACAAAAGCTACTCTAGGATCCAGAGACAATTGGTAAGGATAAATAGCACAAATTTGTTCATCACTTAAATTTACACCTAAAATTTTGTCTCCATTAATGGAAGGTAAAACATATCTTTGAATTTTTAACATTAGTTCTCGTAGTGTAAGAAAAAACGAATATTTCATAGTATTACTACCTTGATTAGTGGAAGGTACTACTGGCATTTGTTGTTGAGAACCAACAGCTACATTAGTATTTGTAGCAGCTGTTAATTCATCTCCTACTAAACCTAATAAACTTAAATAATTAGTTTTTACTCCTGCTACTGCTCCATCCCATTTACCCGCATCAGGATTCATAATATCAGAATATAAATTATAAGAAAGTGTTGAATCACCAGCATTAGTAACAATAGCACTATTAGCTGCTTGTAGTCCTGCTGATACTGGAGTAACATTTGCTTGGATACTTTGGTTTATTTGGCCAATAGAAGCTACTTCTTGGGGTAGATTTACTTTTAAAGATTCTATTACATCTCCTACTGTGATTAATTTTATTTCTATATCATATGTTCCATCAGGTTGAAATTTCCAATCAAAATTAACTACCTTTCCTAAAAATCCATCATAATTAGATTGGTGTTGTATTTGTTCTTTTTGTATTTCACTAATTACTTCCCAAAATGGAGCTTTACTTTTTTCAAACCAATATCTTTCCATTAATGTAGAGTCCGAAGTAGCGTATACATCTATTTCTTGCAACGCACCTCCAGGATCACTTGTTGGGTTTACGGGTACTAAAGCTCTACCATAATATTGTTTCCAACCCCATTCAAGTAACATAGAAAAACCTAACCTTAAATAAAGTAATTCTATCAACTCAAATTGAAATTTATTATGAGCTTTTATTTTTACATTTGCTTCTCTAATAGAACCTCTATTTTTAGCTTTAATATCAGCGCTTATAAGTCCTGGAGGGGGAGTAATTCCAAAATCAGTACCTCCTAAACCATATATAGCATTATTAGTCCATAAATCAGTATTATTTTCAATAATTCCTGATCTAAAATTGTAACCAGTATCAGTATTATATTCTGCTATAGTATTAAATAAAACTGCTTTTTGAGCTAATCCAGTACCTAAAAATTCTTGGGGATCAGAAATACCAATATCTGTTAATCTTCTTCTTCCTATTTCATCATCAGTAATTTTTACAGAAGAACCTAGCTTTAACCAAGCATTATTATTACTTAGGACATTTAATTGTTGGTTATTTCTATTTTTACGTCCTTGAAGTCCTTGTCTGATTTGTATTTGGGTTTGGACCCAACCTGGAAACATTTCTCCTATTATACTCATAACTCATCTCTGTGATTTAATTTATAGTATTGTGTTTTAATAGCTCCTATATTTTGCGGAATTCTAATTTGTGAACCTAATGGTAGTTGATAAGAATTTTGAGGTAGGTTTTCATTAGCAATAGAAATAATCCACCATAAAGTAGAATCACCATAATATGTTTCAGCTAATTGATCAAATCTATCTCCTTCTTCAGCATACACATAAATGTCCGTGTTACTTAAGGGAACTCTAGGATATTTTACGGTCCTATACATTCTTTTTCGCTGGCTGTAATTTTTAGCAGTAGATAAAATAAGATTAGTTTGTCTATATCGGTTCATGTTTATGATTTTTTAGGTAAATAATTTATATGTTTATCATTTTTAGTATCTAAACCACCACTATAGTTATTAGTTCCTCCTTGATTAGCAAGAGCTATATATCTTTCTACACCATAACTACTAGCAAATCTAGCATTACTACCTAATTTAGCTCCATTAAATGCATTTTGTTGTACTTGTGGAATGAAATTATGTATAGGATTAAATGTAAACCCTGTTACCTTTACTATCATAGGTAATTCTTTAACAGAGGGGTCAGTTAAGATTTGAGACCCATCTGCAGAAAAAGTTACATTATCATTATCAGGAATAGAAATTTCCCAAGGAGATTCCTCAGGTACTGATAATGTTAAACCATTCATAACTCCAACCTGTTCATAGCACCATCCTCCAATAGTTAAAGAAATTAAATTCCCTCCTATATATCCTATATCTGAGTAATCAGGTGCATTTACTGATGCTAAATAATTTAGTTTTTGGTACATAGGTATTAACTCTTGTTTAGATTGAGCCGCTACTGTCCAATTTAATGAAATTTCTCTATCAAATCCCTGATATTTATAGAATTTTTCTCCTCTACCCATGTATTTAATAGCATCCCACTCACTTGTATAATTATCCTGCATACTATCAATTATGGCTCTAAAATGAACATAAGTTTTTTTTCTAGGATTTTCATTATCTATAACACCTATTCTAAATTTTACAAAATCGTTTTTTATAGCTGCTTTTTGAGCTACAGCGGAAGAACGATAGATGGGCAAAGCATTAACTTTATCCAATGCATGAGTGTAATCAGCATTACCTTCTACTGTATTAATAGTACTTCCTACATCTCTTCTACCTATTGTGTAACTACTTCTATTTGCTTTTTTTCCTGGGTTACCTAAATTAACTCTTTGTTCAAATTTATTTGAATCAGTATAAGGTAAAGTATTAGGAATCATTTCACTACCTGAAGGAGCAATAATCTTTCTAAAATCTCTTATATTATCACTATTATCTGTTTTAGAAAAAGGTACTTTATCTATAATTTCTTGTTGTGTAAATACCTGTCTTGCTATACTTTCATTTATTCCACTACTGTATTTTGAAATATTGGATTTTAAAAATATAGTTCCAGGTTGATATACACTATTTGGATATGTTTCTATTCCTGGTACATCATTAAGTAAAACACCTATATTTCTATTTCCATTTATATTTTTAAGATATCTGGCTAGTAAAGCATCTTTTCCAAATACACCTTTATCTGCATTACTAGTTACTGCTGTAATAAATTGTTTAGAAAAATATTGTGATTTACCTTTTTCTTCATCTATCCAATATTGTGATTTAGTATTATTAGCCCCTGTTCGATATTCACTAATCATTTGAATATCAGTTTTACCTACACCTAAAATAGAACCGGGTCCCCCTGTATAAGAATATAAGTCAGTAATATTAGCACCTGCCCCTGTTTGTTTATCCATTTTAGGTAAAAGTGCATCTAATCTACTTTTACGTCCAGTAGCTCCTGGAGTAGCTATAGTATTTAAATAAGTAGGTAAACCTAAAGGAGTATTACCGTCAAAAGAACCAGGTGTGGTTGCTTTTAAGGGATTTAGTCCTTGTTTATTTAAATGAATGCCTAAAGCATTTCCAGCTGCCTGACCTATAGTAGATAAGGGTGTATAAATTCCTTGATTAAGTGCTAAATTATTTCTTAAAAAATCTCCAACACCTGTACCACTATCTGCTTCTTCAAAAGGTTTATATCCCGCTCCTGAATTAACATTAGTTAAAGATAATATATTTTGTTTTGCTGTAAATAAAGTACCAATAAGATTTACTGGTCTTCTTCCATTATCAGATGCATCTCTTCCTAATGGATCATCATTACTTGTAGTATTTATTCTTCCGCCTCTTCCTGGATAGAAAAGCTTAGACATTCTTACTGTATCATTTACGGCTATTCTTGGAAATAGGCTACCCCCACGTAAGAGAAAATCAGGTCCTCCTGTTCTACCTACATCAGAAAGATCATCAGGAATATCTCTTACAACAAAAGGTTGTGCGCTATTACCACCACCTACAGTATCTTTACCAAACCTTAATGATTTAAGGTTGGTTGTCATGCTAACTAGAGGCATACTCTAACTTTAGTTAGGTAAATTGTTCAAATACTTATCTCCCTCTTGAATATTTGCTTCTAATGATGAAGGCATAGGTAGTACCCCATTTGGAGGTATTACACTTGCAGCATTAGGTTGACCAATAGTTGAATATTGGTTATGCAAAGTAGAAATTTCAAAATTAGGGATGCTAGGTGTTGAACCATTTAAGCTTTGTGCGCTAGCTTCTCCGGCAGTTAATTTATCTAGTAAACTCATAATTATTTGTTTTATTATAAATATTAATGGTTATGCTATTTCGTATAAGGTTCCTTGATTTAATTTATCTGACATATTTCGTATTGCAGCAACAACGTCACTATTATCAGTTTTTATTTCAGTATTTCCAGTTAAAGGTATTACAGCTTCGGCTCCTGCTTCTCCTATAAGAGCTCTAGTTGGACCTGTAACTATTCCTCCATCTGCCATTTCATATAAACCAGCTGAAAATCCATAATTTTTTTCCATGGATTTTTCAATAGCTCTCCCTTGTTCAACTATGGCGGAATTAAAAGAACCAGTAAAGAGAGATCCAACCAAACCAAATATATCCTGTATTACTGCTGCTGCCATCATTAAAATTTGAATAACAGGATCTAAAAGTTTTGCTAAACTAGCTACAGCACTTAAAATTGGCATTATAGCATTAGCTACAGCTACAAAAATTTCTTTTAATTTTGCTATAGTTGCATTAAATTGTTCCTGCATCCCTACTTGATTATTTAATTGATCAACACCTTCTTCTTCTAAAATACGTTGAGCTTCAGCTAGCCCATAGGTATCTTTAAGTATTTGGAAATTTTTTCTTGCTTCTTCAGCTTTTTCTCCAGTTAAACCTTTTAAATTATCCTCAAGTAATAATGTTTCCGCTAAATCTTCTCTACTCATATTAACGGATTTGGCTAATCCCTCTTGTTGGATTCTATTCATTTTAGTAAATTCAGCAGATGTACCTATTTGGTCTGAAATTTCTTTTGCTACTGTTGCTAAATCATTATTTAATGCTGCTTGTCTTGCTTTTTCTAAATTGATATTTTTACCTAATAATAATTCTGCTTGTAATTCATTTTCAATTGATTCTTCAAAATTTAATAAACCTTCAGCTATATTCTCTACCTTAGATAATTCCATACCTAATGATTTAGCCGTAGCTACTGCTTCACCTATTAAGCCGGGATTTTTTCCAAATGATAAAGTAGTAGCGGCTGATATTTTATCTATATTTTTAAGTAGTTGTTGTTCATTCAGTAGTACACCATTTTGAGTAGCAGATATTTTTGCTTGGGCCATAAATTGACCTGTAATTTCATCTGTGGTTTTATTTGTTCCTAATTGAATACGAGCTATACCTTGTAATTCCTCATTAGTGAAACCTGACATTTCCCTTAATTTAGTAAAGGAAACAGCCATATCTTCACTTAATTGGACATTAGTTCCTAAAGCACTATTTACTGCTATAAAAGTATCTCTAATACCTTTTGTATTTACAAATATTTCTCCAGAAGCAGCGGCCATTTGAGTAAATTCTTTATTCATTTGGAGTGAATCATTATATGTCATTCCAAATTGTTTAGCCATATCTGCAGCAGCTTTATCTAAGCCTTTTATAGCGTCCATTAATTCCTTAAGTAGAGCTAAAGGTCCTATAGCCCTTTTAAACATTGTGCCTAATTTAGAAAATAATTTTTTAAATCCAGCCATTAAAGGACTTTTTCCTCCAGTTATACTTTTTGCTAAATCATTACCTGCTAACAATTTACCTGCTCTATTTTGGGCACCTTTTCCTGCTAGTATATTTCCATCTTTACCCATTACTAAATCTTCAATACCCCCTTTTTTAGCAATTTTCTTCATCATTTCTCGATCCAGACCACCACCTTCTCTAACATCTCCTATTTTACGTTTAGCTTTACCAGAAGCATCTTTAGAAAGATCTTCTGTTTTTGACTTATCTTTAAATTCTTGAATTTTTTTAAGGGCTTTAATTTGTTTTTTACTAAGGCCGTCTGTTTGACCTACCATTTCCAAATTAGTTTTAGCTGTTCTTTCCGCTTCTTCCCTTGCTTCTTTAAATGGCCCAGCAAATGCTTTTAATCCAGGAATACTTTCTGTAAATTCCTCTATAAAACCAAAGGTTTTTACTCCCAAATTACCTTTAATTTTGGCAGTTTGTTCAGCAACTTTTTCCATAGTTGCTAAAAATTCATCAGCAGTTTTTAGATTATCTTTAAATTCCCTAAGATTAGCACCTGTTATTCTTCCACTATCTATAGCTACTTTTAAACTATTTCTTTCTAATTGTGCTTTTTTCTGAAGTTTTTCTAGTGTTTCTTTATCTACTGCTAGTCCTTTTTCATTTTCAATTCTTAACTCCCTCGCAACAGATTCCATACCTCGAAGGGCTTTTTTAGCATACCCTAATTCAGTATTCATTTTAGAAACTTCTGCTATACTATCACGAAATGATTTTGAAATAAAGGAAAGAGAGGAGTTTACTTCATTTAAATCTTCATCAAGTTTTTTAATTTCTCTTCTGGCAGCACTTATTTCAGATGCTTTAAAAACTGGAGGGGTATCCCTTCGACCAAGTTTTTTATACATTTGGTCGATCATTTTATTTAATTCCTTAATATCGTTAGATAATTTTTTAGGATCGAATGCCATATAGGTATTTTATTATAAATATTACTACTTATAACTAGTTTTACCTCTGTATTCCTTTGAAGCTTTTAGAAATTCAGGTGCATTTACTTTACCATCAGAACTAATTAAGGTTTTAGTTCCTTTTTTTCCCTTTCGAGCATCTTCCATAGCTTTAGCCTCATCTTTATAAAATTTATCTATTTCGGAAAAAGTAAATTTTCTAAGCCAAATGGGCATATTATAAATAGTAGCATAATCGTATCCACCTTTACCGTGAAATACTAAACTATGGATTTGGGAAAAAATATTTTTTCTATACTCGGGTGCCAACTCAGGCGTCAGGCCAAAAAAAGTTGAGCCCAATGGGCAATGTCGCCTCCTCCCCACTGTCAAGCACTACAGTTAAATCTAAATCAGGAGAAACATTTCTTATATGTTCTCTAAATGCTCTTGCGTCACGCGCTAAAAAGTAATTATCAATAAACTCTCTAATTTCCTTAGTATCAGTTTTTCCATCAACTGAGGTAATCATGTGTTTTAATCTAGTTGTAAGTTCCGCTGATGAATTAGGACTAATTTTCTTTAACCCAGCTAATTCTCTATCAATCTTTTTTTCATCATGTCCAGTTAGTAATTTAAATGTTAAGATTGTTCCTGTGCTTTCCAATTTATAAGAAAGTTCATTTTTTCCTCCTTCAAATGCAGATAAATCTACCTCTTTAGGTTGAAGTTCAGTTAAATCAATTACTTCTTCTTTCCCTGCGATTGTAACTTTGTATTCTTTACCATATCCTAAAATTCGAGATGCAACAAAAAGTGCATTTTTGTCACCTACAAATAAATCGTCAATATTAATATCTTTATTAACTATTAATGATTTTAATAATTTATCTAATACTATTCCTTTTGAAATAAAAGATTGGTTAGTTAAGATATCCTCCTCTTTAGCAGTCATATATTTAATTTCTACTTTACCACTAGATAATGGAGAATCTTTAGGATATAACAGACCTTTTGATGGTAACTCTACCTCTTCGGTCGGGAATTTAAATTCGCTCATATAGTCTTTATTTAATAACGTTTATTATACATATCAATATAAAAAAAAGCTTGACCGAGGCCAAGCTATTTTTAATAAAAGGAGGGGTAAAATTTTTAGAAGTTTAATATACAGTAATCTGGTTGAACTGTTAATGAAATTTCTTGGGCAGCATTTTCATTATCCCAGCTATAATCACCAAAGTTAGCTTCTGTAATTAATGCTCCTTTAATAATCCATTCTGAAACGATATCTCCTACAGGTCCTAAAATGTTTAATGTTAAGTCTTTTTTATAAAAATCACTATAACCATCTCTACCTGTTACTGATTCGTGATGTAATCTAACCCATTCCATACATGCTTGCGCACCACTAGGTGTAATTGGATCAAATAAAGTCATTGCTATTGTGTTCCAAAGTGTTTTACCTTTAACATATCTTGCTACGTTAATGTGGTTCAATTGAACTGTACCTTGAGTAAGTGAAACAGCTCCCATACCTTTAATCTGGTATGATGGTATTCCGTCAACATATAAGATAAACCTATTCTGTTGCTTCGGTTCGAAAGCTGTATAAAATATTTCGTTCGGGTCTAATACTGCCATTGTTGTTTATTTTATTATAAATATTCTATTTTCTAATTTTTATTCAGGAAATGTTGCTCCAGTTGGTAACACATTGAAATCTAATATTACGAATTCAGCTGTTTTAGTTGGTTGTAGGTAAATTTGACCTACTAGCTCATTTCTATCAATTACGTCTGGTGTGTTATTGGAAGCATCCATTACCACTTTAAACGCATATAATCCTTGTCTTTGTTGCACACTTTCTAAATATGGATTTACTTCTGCTAAGAATGCATTTCTTGTAGCATTTGTATTTTGTTCAAATACTAAGTTATCCGATATTTGAGTAATAAAGCTCTTAAGTGCAATTAATAATCTTCTTACATTTACTCTATCTAATGCACTTGCTCTTTTCTGTAGTGTTTTTTGTCCAAATACTACAACTCCACTTCCTGGGAATGTAGCAATTGGGTTAACATTTGCTTCATATAATGTATCTCTATTACCTGAAGTTAATTTTCTTTCAGCTCTAATTACACTTCCTAAAGCACCTCTAACTAATCCTGCTGGTGCGAACCATGGATCAGAAGAAGAATCTGTGAAAGCATAAACTGCAGGGATATAAGTTGAAGCTGGTGCCCAAACTGTTTGTCCAGTTACTGCATCAATTGTTTGTAACCAAGGCCAATAAGTAGCTGCATATGAAGTATCATAAGAAGCTGCTTGAGCGATTACTTGGCTTACTGTTGAATTATATCCTATTAAATCAATTACTGCTATACAATCTGTTCTACTTTGAGCTAATGCTACTATTGAATTAACTTGTGTACCATGACTAACTCCATTTAAACCAGGAGCAGATATAACATTAAACTGATAATCATCTTTATTATTCAATAAACTGATTGTATTGTTATATCCTGCTGGGTTAATACCTTGAACATTTGTTGCAGTTATATTTTCGTTGAATTTAGCTTCACCATTTTCAAAGTTTTTACCAGTTGCACTAGTAAATGAACCTGAACCTGCTGCAGGTAAAGAACCTGTAAATTCGTTTTTAACTGTACCATCATTATTAAAATACTGTGGTGTAGGAGTGTTTACTGCAGAAACGTAAACATAAGCACTTCTACGTGGGAAGTTTCCATTTGATTTTACATAATAATCAGATCCATCGCTTTCTACTGTGAAAAAAGTATCTCCAATTACTTTACTTACGTAGTTTGGAGCTGTAGGATCCATTGATAAATTATTATAAGTTTCTAAAATAGCTTTTTGATTAGCTAAATCATTACCTCTTCTAATTAATAATGAAAATTGTCCTGATGATGAATTTACTGATGCGATTTCCCATCTTAAATTATCAGCTGAACCACTTACTAAACTTCCATTTGAACTTTCGGAACCTGAAGAGTTCATAATTTCACCTTCTGAAATGGTTTTTAATTGGAATGATGTCTTTTGGTATCCTGCATCTGCTGAATCAGCAAATCCTAAAGTAATAATACCACTACCATTTCCACCAGCTAAACTTCCTGAAGTTTGTGCTTCTGTAAATGAACCAGTAACTACTCTCGTTACTAATAATGATTCACCACCATTTGCAAAATAATTTCTTGCTGCGATTGAGTTAAGATAAGTGTAATATTGTGAACCGCTTTCTACCGCTCCACCAAAAATAGCTTCATATTGTGAAAATGAAGAAACCGCTGTTGGTATACCAACTGGTCCTTTAACTGCTGCTCCAATAATTGCAGCACCAAATGAGACTGGTCTTGATCCAATAAACGACTGATCATTTTCTCTTGCTAATACACCTGGAGATATTAATGTTTCTGCCATTGCTTATATAATTATAATTGTTTATTTTATTATAAATATTAGAAATTATCTCAAAAAACTACTTTGCTGGAATAAATTCTCCCTTTTCTATATCCAAATTACCATCGCCGTATTTCTTTGTTAATTCTACGGCAGTAGCAGATTGGGATTTTTGTAGAGTTCTGAATCTTTCTAATAATTCATCTTCTTTTTGTTCTAACAGTTCAATATTTAATTTGATCTGTCCTAACCCTCCCACTATCTCGTTTGTTGTATCTTGATAGCTTTTTAATGTTGCAACTTCTTCTGTTGATAACTTTTTATTTTCCATAAGTCAATAAATTTTTGTTGGTCATAAATATATATAAATTTTATTAAAAATACAATTATTGTAAATCCTTTAAACCTCTTTTTCTACCATCATCAGTAGGATTTTTTAAAGGTTCATCAGCATTCTCTATATCACTTACTGTTTCCATTTTAATTGTAACTTTAGCTTTAGAATTATATACTTTAGTAGCATTTAATTCTCTTTGAATTGTATCAGGTAATATATATCCTCTTAATCTTATATTAAATGTACCTGTTACTAATCTATCTTTTCCTTGAGTTAATTCTGTTGCGGTTGTAAATTGGTCTATAAATGCTCTAAATTGAAATCTTTCAGGATTTCCCCAATACGCATCTGAGGCGTATTCACAGGCTTCTATTATTTTATTTAATTGTTCCATGTAATAAGTTTGTACAAGACAACTATATTCCATAGTAACATAATCAGGTTGAGCAACTACATGAAATCTCTCTACTGGTTTTCTATTATTTAATGTAGCAAAATTACTATAAAAGTTTTTTGAACTATATTGTTTAGACCATTTACCATATAAATTAGGTTGGTTAGCGTCTAATTTATTTGCTACAGTTCTATCTTTAGCTATAGAATCTCTTTTAATTACAATAATAGGAAGCATAATTGCGCCCTCTTTATCTCTATAATATCCATCTCTTTGAAATGATTTCCATCTTTCTGGGGCACCATATATTATAGGTACTTCTCTACGTTGTCCATTTTGATAAACAAATGGTTGTATTTCATTTTGAAAATAATAAAATATAGCTTCATCAATATCTTTTATACCAATTGAATATTGTTTAGTATCATCATCTTTAAAACTCATTTGAGCTGACCTATTAATAGCTATTCCTGTTTCTTCATAATTAGGATTAACGGGCATAGAAGCCTTATTAGGATTTGTTTGTATTCCTTGTCCTTCTATTCCACTAAAAGCCTTATGTTTATTTTGACTTAGGGTTAACTGATATTTAGGTCTTGGTTTTCTAGGTTTTGCCATTACATTCTTTCTTGAAACGGTGAAATTGCTACTTTATCTGCAGGTATATAATATGTTGATACTAATATAGAAACATTATTACCAAATAAATCTAAATTAGGATTAAGTGGGTTAGGTGTACCATCACTATCATTATTAGGATATTCAGGATTTTTTCCTCCCCAATATTGATTTTCAATTGTACTTTGTACTCCATAATAGGATTCTTGATATAAAATTATATCACCTACTCTAGGAACAACATCTTTTTCTACTAAATCATCTCTTAAAAAGAAAAAGCTAATAGGTTGATCAAATTGTACCCCTTCTTCATTCAAAGCAAATTCTTGATCTCCTCTATCTATTAAAACATTAAAAAGAAAAGGACCATTATAGTATTTTTCCTCTGCTGCTTCACCATAAATGTTAACTTTAGTTTCTTCTAATCTAAATTGGTAAATAGCACATTGTTGAGTAATAATATTACCCATTACTTCTCTATTTAAATGTCGCATCAGAGACCAATCTCTGACTCCTGTGTACATTGCCATACTATCCTATATAAATTGTATAAGGTACTTGTTGTAGTTCCTTCATTTTAGAATCCGCTTCATTTGCTCTTCTTTCTAAAGAAGCCATCCTTGAAGTTTCATCAAAATACGCTCTTAATCTTTCTATTAAAGCAGTTTTTTCAGCTGTTGCTGCTGCTATTAAATCTGATTGGTTTAATGTTACGTCAGCATTAGGAATAGGAATTGTACTATACTTACCTCTCACGTAACCTAACATTTCTTTTGATAATGCTAATGTGTATTCAAATATCCACTGTCTACCTACGGAATTAATAAATTCATAGGTAGGATTTTCATAAGGAGCATTTGAAACATTAGTTACTCTATCTGGTGTTTGTTTTACACTATTAGATATTCTTTGATCTCTTAAAATATATTCAAACCATATTTTATGAGGTTGATCTGGATTTCCTGTTTCTCCAAAATTTGGTATAGGAAATATTCTTAGCATATCATTTCTTATTTCAAATGAATAGTTATTTAATCTTATCATTTGATTTAATTCGATTTGTTGAATTACTTGTATATCATAATTTAAAGGAGCCATTAAATATCCTAAACCATCTCCAAATCCACCAATACCAATAACACCTGCTGCTAATACACCTCCAAATCCAAACCCATTATAAGGATCTAAATAACGAGCTGATGCAGGGTAAGGTTCTTGATAAAATACTCTTTTAACTTCAATACCATGTTGATATTCTGAACCTGTATAACCACTTTGAGTCATAAAAGTTTGGAATGAATAATCTTGTTGGCTAGAAGTTAAATTAAAAGAACCAGATAAATAAGTTACATTACCTCCCGTGCCTGCTTCCTCTCCATATTGTTCTGTAAGTCTTACTATTGGTTCAAAACTCGGTGTTATTTGCGCTTGATTTAAACTTGACCCAGTTGATAACCCTTCTAGAGTTAATTGATTATCTCTTATTTTATACGCATATAATTCATTACCATATGTGGTAACTGCTTCTTCAAAAGCAGTAAAAAATGACCCTGATTGTAATTCAATATCTACTAAAGGGTATCCTAATCTTGAAGCACAAAATTTAGCTACTTTAACTGCATCAGTCTGAAATTGAGTATCAGAATTATAAAATCCAAATGGAACAGCATTTGCAGACCAAATAGGACAACCATCATAAATTGGTATATTCATAGTAAACTATTTTATTATAAATATGAAAAAAAAAAGGCCGAACGTTAGTTCGGCCTAATTTTATTGATCTAGATTAATTACTTATTATAAAGTGTTTAATCCATGAATATCAATTATACCATAAAATTCTGGTCTTACCATCTTTTTAGCGTATCTAGTTAATAATCCTTTTCTTGGTGTGAAAGTATTTGGATCATATACTAGTGGAGTCATAATTAATGGAATATATGGAGCAAATACTGCACCAGTTTCTAAGAATTGTGATCCTCTGAATCCTAATAATACTACATTAGATTTCATGTAAGGGTTCTTATAAACTTTGTATCTTCCGTTTAATTGACCAACTTTCTGAACACCAAAAGCGTAAGTTGCTTTAGCAGCATCTCCATCTGAATCAGCAGCAAATCCTGGGATACTTTCTAAGATAGTACCTACAGTTGGAGAACATACTAAGAAGTTAGCACCTCCTCTAAGAGTTTTCTGGTGAATGATGTTACTTAATTTTTGGATTTTAGTTCCTAAAGTTTGGAACCACTGTCCTTGAGAGTTGTAGAATCCTAGGTCTGTTTGAGCACCTGCAGCACTTGTGATGCTTACATTGTTCTCAGCTGACCATACTTCGTTACCTGCAGATGCAGCACCGATTAGCATATCTAAGATTTCTAAGTCAATTTCTAATGAAATGTACTCACTTAAGATAGAAGTCAATTCTGCTTCAGCATCTAGAGCATGGTAAGCGTTAAGATCTTGAGCGAACTCAGGCGTCCAAACTGCTTTTAATTTTCTAGTTTTTGCTACGATAGCAGATGATTTCATCTGTACGTTAATTTCTGGGATTGAGATAGATGGAGAGTTTAAGCTGTTAGGCTCTGGGTTTCCGTCTTCAAAATCACCTCTGAATCTATCAGTTGGTTGTAGTTGGTAACAAACAGTGTTTGTATCATCTACTGCTACACCAAATGATTTACTTACGATAAAGTTAACAACGTTGTTTGCTTCATCATACTTTGTGAATTGTGATAATTGATTACCAACAAGTGCATTCGAAATAAAATCTAAAGATCCTGTACCGAATTGGAAAGCTTGAACTCCTTTTGAATCAAAGAAATCAAGATTTGAAACTGCTACAGATACTTTATCAAATGTAGGGAATCCTGAACTTGAAGAGTAGTTTGAATCATAATCCATATCAGCTAAAGTAGCAGTAGCTACAGCTGATGATGTTGCATAAACAGACTGTGTGTTGTTAATTGAATATCCGAATCTACCTGCTCCGTAAAGACCGCCTTCGCTGTCGTTACCGAATGGGTTATTCGCGCCACCACCGTTTCCATAAAGTGAAGATCCACTTGAGAATGGTGATTTGTCACTTCCGTATTGGAAGTCTAAGAAAAATACTAGTCCTGAAGGTAAGTTCATTGGTTGAACGCTAACAAATTCTTTTGATGCGATCTGTCCAAATACTTTTCTTACCAAAGGTAAAGCAACACCTGCCCACTGACCACCGATGTTAACAGCAGTTTGTGAACTAAATGTACCACTTGAAGCAGCACCTCCACCAGTTTGTGAAGACTCAACAACAAGTTGTTTTGCTTGATTTTCTAAGATAATACCCATATTATTTTTATGGTTACCATCTAAACCTTCTAAAAGACCTGTTTTCTCCCATTTTCCCGCTAACTTAGCTGCATCTGACTGCATGCTTTTGTATTGGTTAGCGCTTTCTAATAGTTGATTTAAGCTCATTTTACTAAGTTTTTAAATAATCGTTAATAATAATTTTACAATAATCCAGCAAGTTGTCTCATTCTGTTATAAACATCATTAGACTCAATTATAGGTGATTTAGTACTTTTAGGTTCTAAACCTGTAGCTTTAGATGCTGAACCTTTAATTCTATTTTCATTAATTGATGATTTATCAAGTAAACCTTCGTTTAATGTTTCATAGATAGTTTTAGCTTGTGCTACGTCCTTAGCTTTGTCAAATGCTTTTAACACTTTAACTTTCTTGCTTTCATTTAAATTTTTCGCTTTGAAAATTTTGTTAGTGTAAAGTAATTTAGCATTTAAAAGATTGACTTCATTTAGTTCAGCCTTTAACTCATTTACTTGAGATATAGCTGCTTCTAATTCTTCTCTCATCTTTTCAGTTTCACGTTCTGGTTTAGATTCAGGCTTAAATTTGCCTTTTTTCTTTTCATCATCACCCTTACGCATTACTGGATCAGACATTTTTTCGTCTAATTCTTCTGCTTCAGTTACTTCTTCACCTTCTTCAATTTCCTTAGCTTCGTCAATTTCTACATCTACGTCAACGTCTTCAACGTCTTCGACTTCGATTTCGTCCTCAACAAATTCATCACCTGGTTCAATTTCACCAGCTGATACCATGTCTTTAATGACATCCTCGATAAATCCTTTAAGGTCGTCTTCAGACATATCTTCAAGATCGATTTCTTCGTCATCCATCTTGTCTTCCATGTCTTCTTTTTCGTCCTTCATTCCATCTAGGTAACCTTCTTCTTCAGCATCAGTACGTGCATCTTCAGAAATTTCAGACTCTTCCATTTTCTTTTTGTCTTTGTCTTCTTTTTCTTCTTTCATAGAATCTCTATCGTCCTCATCATACATTGGTTTATTGCCATATTCTTCTATGTCTTCAGATTCATTAACATCTTTAGGTTCGTCAGCTTTTAATTTAGCTAATTTCTTCTCGTTGTCTTTGATATCTTTTTCCAAATCTTTGATGTGGTCTCTATCATCTCTAATAGCGCCTTCCATACGTTTTTGCTCTTCTTTGTTACCTTTTTTAGAATCGTGTTTGGCTTCATCAAGTTCAGCTAATAGCTCGTCAAGATTAATTTCCTCGTCAATCTCTTCCTCATTTACGTTTACTGCGTAAGCAGGAGTACCTTGACCTACCTTTTTAGGGTCTAGAAAAGGTTTAGATTTACTTCTAGTAGGATTATTCTTCTCATTCCAGCTAACAGCGTCCATTTCTTCAACTGACTCTTCTTCTTCTTTTACTTCTTTTTCTTTTTTATCTTCTTTATCCATTTCTTGTAATTTAGCGGATAATTGATCTTTTAAGAATGGAGTAAAAGCTTCTTCAAGAGCTAGTTTAGCATTTGCGATTGCAGTTTCCTTTACGGCTTTAGCATCGGCAATTGCTTCTGTTAACAAATCTTTATTTGTTGCCATGTTCCCAAAATTTAGTTTGTGAAGTACGATTATTTAAGAATCGTAATAAGAATTTTTAATTATTCACACCATATAGAGATGGTGTATTGCGATTATACGTATATGAATATTTATTAAAATCGCAAAAAATTACCAAACAGGACATGATCCTTTAGAACAAAGGATTTCATGTACAATACTATTTACTTTAGTATAGTCATAAGTAATTTCATTTTTGCCTTCTTGTAACACGCCCATAAATGATCCTGGGTTAGAAGGTGTAGAAACAAAGTCCCAACATAATAATTCAAAGTCATCTTGCACTTCCATTATGTCACCTCTTTGTTCCAAAGAACCCATACCTCTAGATGATACACCTACTGTAACACCATTTTTAATAAGTTCTTTAAGTATGTTTCCTGCTGGGGTTGGTAAAATTTCTATTTTACCCATTATATTATCTCCATCCCATTTATATTCTGTAACTAAATGGGATACATTTTGTAAATTTATAACTTGAGATTCAGGATGATCTAATTCACCTAATGATCTTCTTTCTTTAATCAGATCAGTGTATTTTTTCATTTCCCTTTCCCATAAATCTCTAGCGTAATAACGACCATTACCGTTTTTAACCTCACAGGTAGCTAAAATACCTTCAACTACAAGGTTTCCATTCTCCTTACTTACGTTTTCATTTAGGGAATTAGGAGAAAATTTTAAAGGTTGAGTTTCTATTAATAATTTTCTACTCATTTATTTTGATCCTTCTCTTTTTTTCATTTTAGCAGTAGGTCCTGAACCAGCTCCTGCTCTTTTTCTATTAGCAATAAATCCAGCTACTCTTTTTGCTTCCTCTTTATCATAGCCTTTTTCTTTATCTACTTTTTTTACTAATGAGTCAAATGATTCTTCTACTTCTTCTACTTCATCAACCATTTCTCTTGTAGAATATTTTTTACCTGCAGATTTTTCATACAATTTTTCCATCTTTTGCTTTCTTTTTTCCAAAAGTTTGATTTCTTTTTGCATGGCCTTCATTTTTTTCTTATCAATTAATTCTTGTAAATTTTCATCTTCATTAATTGAATTTAATCTATCTACTTTTTCTTGAATATATTCACTCAAATAGTCTAATTGGGCTTCCATTTTAACTATATCTCCCTCTTTTCCTATTTCAGCTAATTTAGAATCAATAGATTCTTTTTTAGGTTTTTTACCCATAGCTTTTTTAATAGCTTTATCTCTAGCAGCTAAATAATCATCAGAATCAATATCACCATCACCATCATGGTCTTTTTTACCTTCTTCCATTTTATCATCCTCTTTTTCACTAGGTAAATGTCCACCTTCATCCATAGGTAATTGATCTTCCTGATTTTCTTCAGTATATAATGAACTATGATATTGAGCACCAGATTGTTGTTGCCAGTCTTCCTCATTCATCATTTGTTTAATAATTTCACCTGACATAGCAGCTAATGATGTTGGATTACCTGTAGTAACTACTCCACCTAATGATTCTTTAATTAAAGCTTTAATTCTATCCTCTTTGGATTCTTTAACAGGTTGCATAGCAGAATCACCTTCTTTTAATTTTTCACTATAGCCACTACCACCATAGGTCTCTCCTGAATTTTCTTCTATTTTTGGTTCCGAATATCCTAATCCTTCTACTCCAAACTGTCCTTCTTTTACATAATATAAAGAATCCTCAGCTAGGTTTTTAATTACTTTTGCCTGTGCCTCTTCTAAAGATAAATTTGGATCAGCCTTTATTTCACAATATACACCATTCATCATTTCCTGAGCATTAACATTATTAATGTTATCTACTTTAGGAGAATAATTATAGTTTCTATCTTGAGTATTGATTACTTCTTTAGCTGTTTCTTTTTCTTCAGCTTTAATTTTTTCTTCGTCCTTTTTTTCGTTAATTTTATCTTCGATTTCATTATTAACGATAGGATTTAATTCTTTTTTACCTGCTTCGGCTAAAAATTGTTCGAATTTATTTTCCCATTCTGCTTTATTTGGGTTAAAATCTGCCGAAGTTAATGTATTTACAGGTTTTAGTGTAACTACACCACCTAATTCTTCATTAATGATATTTTTACTTTTTAAGATTTTTTCAGCATCATTAAATGAAGTAATATTTGAAATCAAATTTGGATATTTTGATTTAGCTTCTTTTAAAAATAAATCTTTACGACCTTCTCCCTTCTGGATTTGGTTGTATTGCTCTTGTAGTGTTTTCATATTATTCTTTTTCTAACAAAATTTCTATATCGTTTAAGTAATCATTTATCAAATCAGTAGGTTTTACTACAACAAAAGAAGACGGATTTTCTCTATAATATTTTATCGTCTCTATTTTTGCTTGACGCAATGATTTCCTTATATTATCTAGTCTAGCTTCAATTTTATCAAAAGCATCAACGCGTTCTTGATGAAACTTGGATACTTTTTCGTCTTGTTCTACTAGTCTATATTTATACATATTAGTAAAGTTTTTTTACTTCGAGTCCTGAACCTTTTTGTACATAAGTACCATCTTTGTTTTTAGGAACTAATTTGTATTTAAATGCTTTTACATAATAATTATCTGTAACTCCATCAGGTCCAGCTTTGGGACCAGGTCCTAAACTAGCACCAGGATTTTCTTTAGTTTCATTAACATTAGTTGTTGTTTTTAATGTTTTTGATAATTGTAATGCTTTATAATATTTTTGATTTTTATCTCCTAATTGCACACCTTTCTTTTTATCATCTTTATCCATTTTTTTAAGACGTGCCAGTTCTTTCTTAATTAAAGATAATGGAATTTTTTCACCTTTTTTAATACCTAATCTTTTTCTAACTG
>VTLG01007649.1_pt1 | contig 36936 bp, 58 predicted proteins | sample 4694571 | NCBI WGS metagenome assembly VTLG01 (sample SAMN12604809, study PRJNA352737) | marine metagenome | biome: ENVO:00000447; feature: ENVO:00000209|ENVO:00000569|ENVO:01000036; material: ENVO:00002151; isolation source: viral sequences binned using virsorter ...
GTTATTAAAAAATAAGGATATATTTTTTGTCCATTTCTAAAAACATCATCTTTAGTATAATCTTCGCCAAAAGATTTAAGATTATTTATAACCTTGCTAAATCTAATCACATCTCCAGTTTCTAAGTGAGTATAATGTATTGGAAGTGTAACATCTATAATTGTATGCTGATTGCAATTTTGCATAAATATGAAATTTCTTAAAGCCATAGCAGTTGCTCTATCTCTTATAAATTCGCTTTCAAATTCAAAAATATTGTCATCTCTTTGCAATCCATAGTAATTATATTTATATCCTCCTTCATAGCCTAAATCTCCATTGCCGAACATATCATAAGCATCTACGTATCCAGTTTCTTTTATAAGCTCATCTTCTGCATAATCTGGTTTATATTTAACATTAACTATGGTTTTTATATCTTTTAGTTCAGTATTTGCTACTGAAACAGCAATAGCATCATCAGAATTAATTAACTCTGCATCTTCATCTCCATATTCTAATTGTATGTTTGTAAAACCAAATGTTCCATCCTGTTTAAATCTTGGAAAAAGTAATGTGTTTTTTGCTATTTTTTCAATTAAATCTTTAGATTTGTGTTTTTCTTTTAAAGAAAATGCCAAATTAAAAGATGAATTAATATCCCTTGCTTTTTTCCAACTATCTATACTTACTATATCTTTATATCCTAATTCTTTTTCTATAAAATGATACATAATATCAGCAGGATTTTCTATTAATTGTTTAACTGTAGGATCTCCATCGGTATATTTTAACTTTAAAACTTCATCATCGATGTATGTATCTTCTATGCTGTTTGCCCTTCCAAAAACATCAATATAAAAATCAGAAGTAAAAACATTTTCAAATATTAAAAATTGCATTAACCCTATTGTATTTATATTTGTATTTATTGCTAAATATTTATCAGCAGTTCCTTTAAGCCTATATGTTAAGGCTAAAGCATTAAAGTAAGACGGAGAAGAAGCCCAGTCTTCAATTTTATACTGACTTCCATCCCAATCAAACTCATTTAAAGTATTTTCTTCGTCATAATCTCCTATTATTGAAGACCATTGAAGTTCTAAATTGTCAATAAAATTATCATAGCCATGAACATCTACAAGATTTGTGTTCCATTCTAATTCGTTATAATCAAAATTAAGCCCTTCATCACTAACATCTGCTGCTGTAGCTTGTATTAAAAAATTACTACCTGAATCTATAGAAGAATATTCAGAGCTAAAATCTACTCCTAGTTTTCCGTAAATATAAGTTTGTATAGATCCTTCTTGGTAGTCGGATGCAGATATATCAGAAAAATCATAAATTAAGGTCAATCTTTGGTCTGCTACTCCAACCTCTCCTCCTCCTGAAGTTAATGTTGCAACAGTTGGATTTGTAGGTAATACATAATCAAATCTTGGCGATTCATGTGCATAATATTGCCCAGCACTTGAACTTAAACTATACATTTGTAAATGTCCACAAGGGATAATAGAATGTGGTTTTATGTCCATTGTGCACTCGGAATCTATATAACCAAGATGACTATCATCTCCAAAAGTAGTTGTTAATATTCCTTCAGAAATTCCTTCTTCAAATATCATGCATAAAGAAAAACTTCCTTGTGTAGGACTTCCACTATCGGCATGAGCACAAAGTGCATGAGAATATGGAGGATACCAACCAAGATAAGAAGTATAAGACCATGGATACCAGTAGTTAATTTTTCCAATTCCACTTCCTGCTACATCATTATTTATATTACCAAAAGGAACTCCATTCCATACAGATTGATAATGCAGAGCACATCCAGTTCCATACCAAGGTCGGCTTAAAAGTTCTACAGGAGTAAATATAGGACATTCATTTTTTTCAAATAAATATGGAGTATTAGTTCCATCGTCAAATATATTATAAAATAAAGTTCCTTCAGGAAGCCAATAACTTTCAGGGACACCATCTACAGCAAGAGCTGACCTTTGTCCTACTAGAACCCAATCAAAATTACTATCATTTGTAGTTTTAAATTTATATATAGCAGTAGGGAATGTTGAGTCTTTAAATAAATCCCTTGCATTGTCAAGTGTTTCATGAACATGAGATTCATATCCTCCTGAATGATTATGCCCAGAAGTAGGATCGTAATTATGCTCATGTCGTGTTCTTATATAAACACCTCTGCCAAAATCTCTATAATCTTCAGTATTATTTAAATCTTCAAAATTTACAAATCCATTATGAACTCTCCAAGCATTATGTAATTCCTGTGTTATTTGATGTTGTGCAGCATAATCATTTTGAGAATTAGAAGTTGAAAGACCTTCTCCATATACTTCTAGCATAAAATTATTAGCTCTTTCCCAGACTAAATCAAAACAAGGCATTTCAATAAACTTAACATTTATTTGATGTGCATTTGAATAGCACCAAGCCATAGCATTATGGAGATAATGAGTTCTTTCTCCTATTTCTCCATCTCTATACCAAATTTGTCTTCTGTATGTTCCTCCACTAACCATATGAGGAATAAAATCGTGCACTAAAAATTGACCATCTTCAGACATATCTTCTTGATTAGGTTCATTGCTTGGGATCTGTGCAAATGTATTTAAATAATTTTCTCCTGAAATAAAAGAATTTTTGGTAGTAGGAGAATCTATAGAAGCCTCAAGAGATAATGCAGAAGCATCTAAGCTAAATGTAGTATTTCCAGACTCGTCTTGCAAAGTATCGTCATCATCTAAAGATTTTAAAAGTTTAACTCCATTTGGAAATTGAACCTTAACACATTGCAATTCATTGTATGCTGGAGGATTTTGTGGTTCACTTAAAGTAAAGTCTTTTTCTATATAAAGAAAATTGTTGTCATCAGAAATAGAAAATTGATTATAAGTTCCATGCCCTGAATCTGGATATATATTTGTATTAAAATCTGGCAAAACATTATAATAATCATCTTTATAAATATATAAAGGACTATCTATTTCGCTATTCATCAAATTACTTTCTGGTTTATGCTCATTACTGCCAAAAGCAGTCATTTCAACCATCTTATTGTTGTAACCTAAAACATTATCTGTTATATAATAAGTTATATCATCGCCTTGACTTTCTCCTACAAGTTTGTAAGGTATAGCAGGAGCTTTATCAACCTTTCCATAAGTTATTGGAATATATTTGTTTATATATTTTTTACTATATACATTTTCTGAGTTTCCTAAATTAGCAGTAGGAACTTCTTTTTGAAATCTGCTTTGAGTATAATCTTCTAATGTAATTCTGATCTTAGAATCATCGTAAGAAACTTTCCTTAATAAGCCAGTAAATACTGGCAAACAATCTGTTATCAAATTGCAACTTTGAGATTTATAATATACTTTAGTTATTGAATTTGGAAAGTCAGATATATAATCACTAAGCCTTCTTCCGTTGTATTCATAATTGCTTAAAGATATAGAAACATTAGATATTTTAAATTTTCTATCAGTAATATCAGTAGATTCTTTAATATTTGAAATATTTAAGCCTAAATCCTTAAAATTTAAAGGCTGAAGGTCTTCGCTATACTTAAATGTTTCTTTTATGGTAGATACTAAAATAGAATTATCAAATCCATCTTCTATATTTTCTGGAAAGTTTATAATAATAATAGGATATACATTTGTTTGTTTGTTTTGTATATCCCTTCTATACTTAGGGTATAAGGATAAATCAATCATTAACCAATTCCTATGTCTGCACCCCTACGGATTGCTTCTTTAATTTGGGGTATAGCTTCGTCCTCTATGAAGTCTTTTGACATCACGTTGCCTGAAAAAGATATATTAACAGATCCAGAACCACCTCCAGCATTTATTCTATTTAATGTTTCAATGCCTGCAGCTTCAACACCTCTACGAGATATTACATATTCGCCTTGTTCTGCCTCTATTAATGTTCCTCCTTGGGAATGTCTTCTACCTCCAACATAACCACCTTGAGCATATTTTTGTGCATCAATAGTAGCAAGTTGCATAGCACCCATAACACCAACTAAAGTAGCCATTATAATTTTTCCAGCTGTGCTTTTTATTGTGTCATCTGCCATAACTTCCATTATACCAGTAGCAGTATTAACAATAGTTTGTGCTCTTTTAAGCCTTCTTACTTTTTTATTTACCTGAGCTTGTTTTGCTTCATATTTAGCATTAATTTTTTCAATCTCTTTTTGTCTTTTCTTTTCCCATTTAATATTACTTGCAGCATCTAGTTCTCTTTGCTTTCCTGCATTTAATTGTGCTTGCTGTAATGCCATATATTGATTTGCTACATCCATAATAGCATTAGACCATGTAGAAACATTTTCTTCCATTGCTCCCCATTGGTCAGGAGTCATTCCAAGTAAATCTCTGCCAGTTGATTCTCCTGTTAATGCAGCAATTCTAGCAATTATAGCTTCATATTCTAATAACAATGTTTGGTTGTCTTGCATTGCTTTTAAATTTTCATCTTCTATTGCTAAGTTTGCTTTATACATATCAAGCAAAGATAATAAATTTTTAGCTTCTTGTTGTTGAGCTATAGCTTTCTGGTAAGCTCCTTCGTTAAAATCAAATTGCCCTTTTGTAATTAGCCTATTTGCTTCATCTTGAAGTGCATTTAAATCAAAACCCCTCTGCATTAAATCTTCTTCTTGCTTTCCTATTTCCCCTAAAATAAATAATCTATAATCATTTTGATTATTTATATTTTTTTGCATATCTGCTAAAGTCCCAAGTCCTTCTACTTTTGGAGCTAGCTCTACTTCTTTCATTTCAAGAAAACTTCTTTTTAAATCATCTGCATTTCCACCCATTTTTTCTATATGCCTAATAGTAGTTTCTAATGGATCTTCAGTCATAGTTAAGAAAAATTCAGTTGCAGCCTCTGCTGTTTCTTTAAAAAAGCCAGCTAATTGTTTTATTATTGGAGTAAATGCTTTGCCAATAGCTTCATTAGAATCTCCAAAAGCATTAGTCATTTGTTCAATAGAACCACCTAAAGTATCTGCTGCTGCTGATGCTTGACCTCCAAATAATACAGCTATATTAGTTGTTAAAGATTCAAGTCTTTGTGTTGATCCTACAGCACCTGTAACTTCAATACCGTATCTTGAAAGAGAATTAGTAGAAGAACCTAAAGTTTTAGATACTAAATCTCCAGCAGATTTTAAATCCATTCCTTTTGCTGCTGCTAAATCTAATGTAGCCTTTGTAGCTGCCTTAATTGCTTCTTCATCTTTAACAAAAGCACCTACTAATGCTTGAACCTCTATTATAGCCTCATCGCCAAATGTTGTAACTTGTTGCAGGGCAGATGCTTGATTTAAAAGTGCTGTATTAACTTCTCCTAATGCAGTTTCTAATTTCTTTTCTGCTTTTTCTTGAATTATAGATTTATCAAGTAATTGTTTAAGTCCAGCAGTAACCAAGCCAATACCAAAAGAATATAATAATAATTTAGAACGAACTGTAGCAAAAGCATTTCCTAATAATCTTTGGTTTTTTACACCGAATAATGTCAATTTATTTTGTTGTGCTAAAAATTTATTAGCTTGTTTTTGTGTAAGTCCTACATTTTTTAAATGTTTTTCATATATTGATGTTTGATTTGTTAATCTTTTAGTAGCAACATCAAGATTCATTATAGCAAGCTGTAAGGCTTTATCGCCTTTAGCTTCAAATTTTATCTGTATTTTACCTTGTGCCATCTTTCTTCGCCTTATTTATTTGGTTACTTTCTAACTTAGCAAATGCTTTCTTTATTACAAATACCTTATCTACCCAAAGACAAGGTTGTTTTCCGTAATCCCCAGAATATGGAGATATTCCGAACTTTTCGCAATACATATACCTTTGTATATCTTTTTGTATTTTTCTGTCAAATACCCTATTTTTGCAACAAAAAAAAGGCAACTGTGCTTGAACTGATTCTTCAATATCAAACTCCTTGCCCTTTTTCTCATTAAACTCCTCAACTTCTTGTATTATAAGATTAACTGCCTTCCATACATCCTTATCAGATTTAAACTCCCAAATTGGTCTTTTTCCATTTACAAATACTGGTAGTTGTGCTTTGTAAGGATATTCTTCGTATCTACAGCCCCCACATGGCTCTAAAGTTACATTTAGTGCTATTTGGAGGCTTCGGATTCCCCCAGATTAAGATAATCCTCCTGCATTGTTTGGAATATCTCTGTCTTTTCTGCAAACGTCAAAGATTTAATAAACTTGTCATCAGCACCCTTTACACCTATTCTAATAAACTTTGTCATAGTTGAGTGCATGGCTTTTATTTTAACACTTTCGCCATCGGTTTCTGTTACGACATTATCTAACAATTCATCTCTTTCATCAACCGTCAGATCTTTTATTTCAATCTCTCTTTTTGATTGAAGTTTGACTTTCATAAGCTCCCTCTCTTATTTATTATTATGTAGCAATAATTGTAACTAAAGCATTAGAACCTTCAGCAGTTCCCATAAATGGAAGTTCAACAAAAACTCCACTATCTGTGTTAGTATGAGAATGTCCTGTGTATTTAGCTGTAGGTATATCAAAATCAATAGAAGAACCATCGCCAATGCTAATGTTAGCAGAAGTTCCAACAAGGAAATCTTCAGTAACAATTTGAGCCACGTTGTCATCTAATTTTACTGTAACATTACCTGTTACTGATATTTGTCCACCTCTCATATAAGCACATGGCTCTCCATCAACACTATTTACTGTTTCATAGCCAACTCTAACAGCAGGATTAGATATTGTTAAATCAAAACTATTTATAACAACATCATCTCCACCTATTTGAGAAGTTGTGCAATCAAAAAACCCTTTTGTGTAATTAACTGCTGTAGCATCTGGAGATGTTTCTTCTGCTCCTATAACAGGCTGATAACCACTATAAAAAGTTCCACTTGCTGTTAATAAACCACCATTATTATCAGGACTCATGCTTAAAGTTAATTCTTGTAGCACAGCACTATGCATTAATCTATCTTTGTCTGTATCAGGAGAAGATAAAACTATACAAGCATACTCTCCAGTTGATGCACCTTGCTCGTATGCAACAGTTCCTTGGTTACCTGTAATAGCTACAGTTCCTGCTGGACTATCATCTTCGCTTATTAATTGCAATAATAATTGAAGAACTGCTTCATTTTCAATTACTAAGTTATCAAAAGACCAAGTAAAAGTTCCACCATTATATTTTTTAATATGATCTGTAGGTCGCATTACTCTTTGCCCTGTTCTTTCAACATCAGCAGTTATGAATCCTTCTGACCATTCAATATCATTAACTTCAGAAAGCCTTAGTTTATACAAAGTTCCTGAAACATCATTTGTTCCAAGAGCATCTGTTTGAATTGAAACGTATGCTTCATATTGCTTTCCTGAATATACAGTTTTATCTAATGCTGCCATTATTTTCCTCCTTTTTTAGGCTTACTAGCCTCTTTTAAATAACCACCATCTACTAGTTTTTTTGGAGGATCTTTCAGTTCAACTGCTTCTCCTTTTTCTAGTCGTTCAGCATTTTCTTTACCTAGACCTTGCCAATTTTCTAAAGCAGAAAATGATGTTATTTTATTTATCATGTATTTCATTACTACTCCTTTTAAGAAATATTACCTACATGGGAACATTTCCACTCCCATTCTGTTATATAAACTCCAGATTCTTCATCTGAGTTTAATTCTGTGCTTTCAAATCTGCAATTAAATGCACTACTGTTATCTGATAGAGTCATATAAATATTATCGTGTATTAGAGCCTCAATACGAGAAACATATCTAAGTATATGGTCTAATGCCGACTCTCTGACATTAACCTCTGCAAATATAAATCTTACTCCAACAGAAAACTCTCTTGTTTCAGAAGTATTATTATATTCTACTAAAACACTACCAGTTGGGATTAATTGCAGAGCTTGATTAACACCTTTAGGTATATCGTTTCCTTTATAGACAGGTAAAGCTCCCTTAAACTCTGTTTCTAAAACAGACTCTAACTTATCTAAAATATTCTTCCAGTTGTTTGTAAAAGTTACTGCCATTTTTTAAATTTTCCAAATTTGGTTTATTGTTATCTTCTCGTCATTCTTACTGAATTTATAGCAGAATTATCTACTTCTTCGCCATACCCTTGAACTTCTATTTCCCATTCATTATCTTGAGTCGCAACAGAATCGTATGCACTTCCACCAAAACGAATTTGCAATCCTCCTGCTAAAGGTTGATAATCTCCATCTATTGTTTCTTCAATAACTACTTTGTTTCCTTCATTAACTCCAAGTTTATCATTTCCTTTAGACCAAACAGAATAAGTAGCTGTTCCAAATGCTCCTCCTGCAATAATCTTAACTTTTAAAATGTCAAATGTTCCATGCCACCTTCCTCTTGTGTCTACTGGTCTTATACTTCCTGACGTATAAGTTACATCTCTTATAACTCCTTTAGATGTATCTCCAGTTGTTTGCCAAGATAAAGATGCTGCCCCTTTATTTAAAGAATCAATATTATTTTGTGCATCTTCCATTAATGCAGTAGCAACTTCAGATGTTGGATCATGACTTCTAATAAGAAATGATGCTGCAATAAGAGCAGTTGTTCTTATTATTATGTAATCAAAATTTCCTTCTTTGTCTTTTAGTTGCTCTCTAGGAAGGTTAGGGTCAAGTTTAGCATCTAAATATCTGCTAGCATTGGCTGTAATTCTTGTTATTAAACCAGAAAATTCTTCTCCTGCCTCCATTAGCTTGTCATTTGGATTGCTTGCTGAATAATAATAAGTTATATCTTCAGCAGAATTATAAAACCATTCTCCTTCAACATTCAAGTCAGTATGTGCAGATTGTGCTGCTCCTAAATCTTCTCCGTCAGCAAATAATTGTGTTGTTAAGCCACTATTATGTGCAGCATATTTATTTGAAGTAACCTCTTTCCACCCATATAATGCTCTTTTATTATCAAAAGAATCTACTTGAGGAAATACATCTTTTAATTGTCTATGTGTGCAATATGTTGGTGCTGTTGCCATAATAACCTACCTTTTTTTAATTTTTTTAATTTTACCACTTTTAGTTCTTGCAAACTTATGAGTTTTGCTTTCTCTAATAAATGTTCCATAATATCTTTTTCCACCATAAGTCCAACTTATTTTTTTCGCCATTTATCTTCCTACCATTTCTTGCAAGACCAATATCTTGCTGTTGTTTTATCTTTAGCAGTAGCACATTTGTGCCTTGCTCTAAATGATTTTCTTCTTGCAGGACTTGATTTTTTAATTCTCATATTAGGATCGCCAAACATAACTTTCTTTACTTTGCTTCCGTCTTTTACAAATACTTTAAATTTCTTGCGACCATAACCTGCTTGTCCTTTTGTAATCCTACTTGGCTTGTTTAATCTAACTGATTTACCTTGATATTTAGCCAATTCACTTACCTCTTTTCTTTTTATATTTAGGTTTTACAGACCTTTTGTTTGTCTTTTTAGGTCTTCCTTTTTTACTTCCGTATGTCCCTTTTCCGTATGGCATTATTCCTCCTAGTTCATAGCTATGACTTTAATTTTAGCATTTAATTTTTGATTAGTGCTTCTTGCTTCAACTGCAGTAATATGATTATGAGCATCTGCTAAAGTAACATTAGTTCCACCACTATGTGCAGCTTGGTAAGTAGCACTTATAACAAACTCAGCATTAGGCATTGCAGTAAAATCTACAGCACCTGTTTCATAGTTTATAGTTCCTGAGCCAGCTCCGATTAAATTACCATTGCCATCATCATACATTAATTCCCCAATATTAGGTCTTTCTTCGTAAGTTACTCTATCAAAAACTGTATCATCAGGAAGATCTGCTGCTACAGCACTTTCTACACTTCCTATTGCTGTTATTCTTCCTACTCCAAATGGAGTTGTTCCTGAGGTTGGAGCTGCTAAAAGTATTGCAGATGTAGATAAATGAGAACCTGACGTAAACCTAACATCTCCATCAACTATTCCTACAGACACTCTTTTTTCAAAAAGGTTTCCTGCTGTATAGTATTGAGCATCTAAAGCATCTTGGATTTTATTTAAAACACCGTTTTTACCACCAAAATTAGTATTTGATGAGTCTGTTGTAAATGTAAGATTTTCAAAAACTGAACCACCATCTACAGTTATATTAAGTTTATAAGTTGTAGAAGCTGCAAGACCAGTATTAGTATTTGCAGTAATTCCTGACAACCCTAATTCTTGGTATCCTTGTTTATAAAATTTAAAACAAACAGAACCTGCAACTATTCCATCAACTATAGCATCTGCTGTCCTTGCATATCCAAAGAAGTTCATGCATTTAAATTTACCATCTTTATTTGTTTGTGCTACAGAGTATTTATTATAATTATTATAAGCATTAAAAAAAGGCAATCTTATATCGTCTGTAATATCATGGGCTGCAGCAGTAGAACCATGAGTTCCTCTTATAACTGTTAATGTGCCTGCTCCATCTGCAGCACCTAGTGCTGTAACTTCCATTATTTCATCATCTATTCTAATTAAATCGCCTCTTTTATAAAAAGCTAAATCATCAACATCTATCCCTGTTTCACTATCATCTATGGCTTCGTTAGCACCACTTGAATCTACTACAGTATATTCATTAGAATCAGGAGCAACATTAGATATAGAAGTAGCATTAGCTGCAGATTTGCCATTATTATAACCAACAATTCTTCCATTTGGAAAATATATAAATTCTCCAGCAGGAAGCAACATTGTAGCATATCTTGTTGCTGTAGCACCTCCACCTAAATCTATGGAATTTCTTATATCTGAACCACCACTAGCTACCCACTCCTGATATTTTAATTGTATTTCTGCTCCAACTGTTCCTTCGTTATAAATACAAAGAGCTTTAATATTGCTAACAGTATTTGCTCCTTTTGTTGTGCTTACTGTTAATACACTTATAAAACCATCAGTATTATCTACTTCTTGAGAGTTTTCAAAAATATTGTTGTAAACTTTTTGCTTACCAAAACTACTCCCATTTATTGTTAAATTAATATTGCCTTGTGCCATTACTACTCCTTTTACCTTAAATGATATTTTACTGTTGCATTAATTGTGAAATCTGAATTTATTGAATCTGATCTAAATGTAAAGAATATTGCTTTTCCAGCATCTACATTTGCTGATTGTATTGTTAATTGTTGGTAGTATGCTTGCTCATATCCTGCATTAGTAACATCTGCTCCATCTGCTAAAACTACTCCATTAGACAAATCTCCACTTGTAGAACCTGCTGTGGTAACAATATCATATCCCATTAAATGAGCTCTTGTTGTATCTCCAGTAGCTGCATCTGCTCCATGCCACCATATAACTCTATCTATTGTTATGTCATCCATTACATACCAGATACACTCTGCTAATATATGCCCTGAAGCACTTATAGTAAGAGATGTAGCAGGATCAGTTCCAGTTCCTAAGGATTGCAATAAACCACTATATCCACCTGTTCCATAAGACATCATATAATGATTATTTACTACCATATTTGCTTCTACTGCATTAAACCCAAAATTTGCATATTGAGTATTTACAGTATGCTGTCCTATTCCTGCTTTTACTAAATCATTAGTAGAATCTACAGTAACAAGTGCATTTCCATCTTGGTCATAAATAACAGTATTTGTAGTGCTATCAACAGCAGGTTGAATCTTAGCATTTCTATCAGATAAATATAATGAAGTAGTATCTCCATCTCCACAAGTTATCTGCTTTATTGTGCTTCCTATACCAGTATTTGAATTACTTGTATGAAGTATATCTTTATATACATCTTTTATACTTGAGCCTGTAAACGATGCCATTATTTACCTTCTTTCTTTTCCTTATCTTTGCCCTTTAAATATTGCAATATTCCTAAACATTGAAGATATGCTGCTTTCAACTTTTCTGCTTCTGCTTCATATTTTTTTATTTCTTCACTATTACTCATTTTTGCTCCCTTTATTGATTATTAATCCATTCAACTATTTCATTAACTTTATCTACAATTTCTCTTAATAAAACTGCATCTGAAGATTCATTTGAATCTTTTGCTACATTTAAATATTGTTCAGAATTTTTATCAATTAAATCCATTAATCGTATTCTCCACTAATTGTTACACTAAAATAAACATCTTGATTTCCAGTATTAGAATCTTTTTTCCACATAACCCATAATCCATCTCCAGCAGAAAAAGAATTACTTGAACTAATATCTGTATTTATAGAAAATGTTTTTGCTGCACCAGAAATTGTAGCTGGAGCATCTGAAGTTCCTATTAAAGTTAAACTTGTATTTGTTCCATCATTTGCTACTGCACCTTTATATACATAAAATTTAAATGGATCTGTAGCACCAGTATCATTAACATATCCCATAGCAGTTATATTAGTTAATGTTCCATCTGCAGGGGCATGAAACTGACAAGCAGGAGCATCATATTGATTGATTGACGTAGGAGATGAATCTGAATTGCTCCAAAGGTCGCTATTTGGTCTAAATTGAAAATAATACAATGTTGTGCTTGTTTTGTTTGTTATATATCCTCCAGTATTTCTTACCCATCTTGTAGTTCCACCACCACCTGATAATAAATTAGTAGCAGTTCCTCCATCTGTTTTAAAATATAAAACATCGCTATTAACATATAAAGTTCCATATCCACTTGCAGGAGTGCTAACATCTCCATTATCTTTTATTAAGATTCCATCAGAATCAAACTTGACATCTCCATCAGGATTTAAAGTTAAATGTGCAGCAGATGCATCGTCATCTACAGTAGATATAGTAGTTGCACCATGTTGTGCTACTTGAATTTTAAATAAATCGCCAGTATCCTCATCGTCATATATTGTTAATGCTGTGTTATTACAATCAAAAAACAAATGTGTTACAGAGTCATCGCTAATATAAAACTCTCCACTATCAGTATCGAGGTTTATAGCTCCAACAGCATCTACATTAAAAGTGCCTGAACTTCCATTAGTTTGCCAAGTTGTAGCACCTGCTGTAGATATAAAAAACTTCATATTCTGATCGTCATCTCCAAGAATATGCCTGAATGTTAAATTAGAATCTCCTGAGCTATCCAATAAAAATTCATTACAAAATAAAGTGTCAGCATTAAGCCTTGTGTGAGTAGATGGTTTTAAAAATCTAAACTCGCTATCAGACAGTTCTATACCAGAAGGTTTGCCACCTATAAAAAGAGGTTTTGAATCTACATCTAAATTAGAGTCATTTAATAAACTTAAAGGATTTTTCTTTTTAGGTTCAAAATCTTCTACTTTACTGTTTGATATGGACTTCCTTCTAGGCACTATTTTTTTCTTTTAATTGCATCCACTATTGGTTTTAAAACCATATCCCATACTAAATCATCTTTTTTAGAAGGGCTTAATTTAATTGCTTTTTCTAATACATATAAACCTAACAAAAACCATTCCCAGTTACTTGTGATAAATTCAAACATACTATTCTCCTTTTTCTAAGTTTTTTAATCGCTTTAAAATGTCCTTGTATTCTTTCTTTTTAAATACAGGGGGATGTGAGTCTTTAGAAAGAATTGCAACATTCTTTTCTAATTCTTCAATATACTTACCTTGCTTTGCAACTGTTTTTTGCAGTTGTTTCATTTGCACATCAAGTTCATTTTCTTCTTCAACATACTTCCTCATGTTCTTGATAGCTTTTTTTTCCATGACTCTTTTTAGAATCATTTCTATAACTTTTTTAGCAACTATTGCTTGTAACATTAGTTATCTCCAAATATTAAGTAGTAGCCAATCGTAAAAAACACAATAAATCCTAAGATAAATGTGCCTACATCCATCATTTTAAACCAAGCCAAGTAAGAAAGCCACCTATAATTGCACCCAAGGTAGTCCCTGTAGTTTTAATTGCAGTTATATTATTTTCTGCCTTTCTTAACCTTCCATTAACTCTTTCTAAATGATCGTGATTCGCATCTACTTTCTCTTTTATATATTCAAGATGAGTTATAACCTCATCTCTATACTCGTTAATTTTTTTATTCATCTTCTTTGCAATCATCCCATTTTTTAAGGTCTAGCATAGGAAGTGGCTTTTCTATAACATGATCTTTTAATTTATCATTTTGTATAGCCACTTTATTACCACCCTTTACATAAGGCTTGCCATCTACACAGCCTATTTCGTATACAAATAAAATTGTTTTCCATAAGCCCACTCTAACTACCCTAGCAGGTCTTCCGTCAAAATGTATTACATCGTCTGTATTTAAATCATCTCCAGCAAAAACTTTAATAGCTTCTATTGCTGTTTCTATGGTATTTCTACCAATTATAAAAAAGAAAGCAGCTATAGCCATCCAGCCATACTGACCTATTAATAACTCTATAGCTTCTTTGTCCATTATTCCTCATTAATTTTTTATCTGCTCCCATCAATTAATTCTCCCCACAAAGATGTTTTACCATTTATAATTTGTATTATATGCACAGTAAAAAGACCGTTTTGGAAAAAATCTACAATAGCAAAAGCATGAGCCCAATTAATTCTTCTATTGCCAAGCCATTCATTTTTAGCAGCCGACATATTTTTAAGACATCCAATAGACCAAGCTGATTTAGCACCATCCATGTGAGTTGCAGAAATCTGCTGAAGATCGTGCCAATGACCATACATTATATTGCATCCTAACTTTCTTAAATGGTTGGAAGTATGATATTGACCACCATATTGATGACCATGATAAAAATATAATTTTCCAATTTTAAGATGTTTACCCATCGGATAATATGTATATCCTCTTTCTTTAAGGTTTACTGCATTGGGAAATTTATACTGAGGTATGTAAGGATATTTCTCAACAGCCATGTTGAGCCAGTTGTCGTGATTTCCTTCAGTTATATATTTCTTACTGCAGTTTGCCTTGTCTAAAGATTCATCTACAATATCCATGCAATCATTAACATCTTTAACATCTTTATCAAATTCCTCTGTTAAAAACTCTAACGGAGGAGCTTTTTTATGTTTATACTTCCAATGTGAAAAAGCCTCCCACTCCCCTATATCGCCCAAATCAATATATATATCTGGCTTAACAATTTCTATTGTTTTACATAATACGTTTATTGCTTTGGAGTCGTGTAAAGGAAAATGCTTATCAGGGGTTACTATTGCTCTATTAACTACACCCCTATCTTTCAAAGCCATAAAATTCCCTTTTATTTTTTGAAATAATTTAGTATAGAAAATACTATTTTCCTAATTTGCTTGAATAGATTTTATTATTTCGCTAAGCTCTTTAGCTCTTGCAGGAGTTTGTTTTGCCCATAATGAATCTAACATTTCTGCAGATGCTTCTTCATATTGTTCTGTTTCTAAGTAGTATATTGTTTTTTTAAATTTAGAAAAGCCTGTGATTCCTAATTGATAGCACATATTAGAAACAACAAATTTTACTGGATTTGGGCTATCGTTAAACCAAGGAAATGCTATTAATATTCTTTCGAGTAATTTTTTTATTTTTTTCATAAGGATAATCTCTGCTACATCTTCATCTAAAATTAAATCTTTTATAGCAAATCCATATCCTATAGTATCATATCCCTCTGTGCACTTATAAACTTTCGATCTAAAACCTTCGTGTCTTTTAATTGCTTTTAATAAATCCATATAATATAATCCTTATATATATAATAAAGGGGGGTAAATCCCCCCCTTATTATTACTAATTAATTATAGACTATTAGTCTAAACTATCAGTTAATGCTATAATTCTTCTGTCGCCAGCAGAATCAGCACATCTTGCAACTGCACCATATAATACATCAGCAGAAACTAAGTCTGACATATAAGTGTGTTGGTAAGAGTTTTTAACACTAGATGATTGAATACCCCAGTATAAAGCAGATTCGTGAATTGCAAATCCTCTTAATAAGTCATCGTCATCTGTGTCGCCACCACCTGAACCAGTATCAAAACCTGTCCAAGCTTTAGTAATACCTGCTTCTGCATTAGCAGCAACAGCACCATCATCTAAGAAAACACTATTAGATGCAATAACTGGCATACCAAGTAAATTACCTGCAACTCCAGTATTTGCAAACTGTCCACCTAATGGAGATTCTGCTGTTCCTTGTGAGAAAGCATTACCAAAATTAGATGAGTTTGCTAAAGCACCATAAGCTGTTTTTCCTAAAACGATAGTCCAACCATCTGTGCTACCTGTTTCGCCTACTATTAAAGCCATAAGCGAAGAAAGGTTTGCAGGTGTCAAAGAAGCAGCTACATCTACATTCATTGTTGTGTTTGCATTAACACCATCGCCACTACCTAAAACATCTGATAAAGCATTTGCTACTGTAGACATTAAGTAATTATCTACTGTTTTAGCAATAGCATAACCTAATTGACCTGAATACAAGCTAAATAAATCATAAGTAGATTGCACTTTTACTGCATCAGGAATCCAAAGAGGAGCTACATAATGCTCATCAAATTTAAGTTGTGTTGTAGTTGCAGTATCACTACCTGAAACATCCATTGTAATAGTTTCAGCAGCTTGACTTACTGCTTTTACGATTGGAACACCAACGTGAGGTAAATTTATTACATCTCCACCTTCTGCAGCCATTCCTGAAAGATCTGTTCCGACCTTTGTCATTACTGTATTTTTTTGAAATGAGTCTAATATTGCTTGTCCCCACATTTCTGGAACAAACTGATCACCGATAGTGTCTGCATTAGCACCATGTGCTGAATTTCCTTGAACACCACCAATAAGTATATTAGAACCCAAAGGATCTGTTAAAGCCATTTTATATTCTCCTAAAGAGTTTTAACTGTCTTTCAACTGCTCTATTGAGCCTTCATTTTGACAGAGTTTTATTTTTTTTGGTTAAATTGTTTTACAATGTTAGCCCAATTTGCTCTTTTTTCTTCGGTTGTCAGTTGAGCATAAGGTTTGCTAGGCAAACTTTCCCTTGCTCTACCCATAACCTCTGGAGCATTAGGCTTAGCATTGTTAATTTTACTAGTAACATACTCAAGAGTTTCTAAATCTAAATTAGATAAAGACTCTCTTTCTTCTTCAGGATGGTTTTCTAAAAGAACAGCTCTTTTAGCTTCTTCATACTTTGACCATTTCTCAGCATTAGATGTTAAACTTTCGACCTTAGAAGAAGCCTGTTCATACAAGGTTTTAAATTCTTCTTTTTCTTTAAGTTTATCTTCTTCTGCTCTAGCAAGTTTCTTTTCGTAATCAGCCAAACGAGCCTCAGCATCCTGAGCTCTTTTTCTATACTTTTTGCTTTCTGCAATATACTGCTCATTAGAGCTATCTTGAGTAGTTTCTTTAGCAGGAGTTTCACTAACTGTTTCTTCAACTGCTGGTATTTTTTCTTCGGACATACTGCCCCCATTTTATGTTAAAAGTAAATGTATTTTGACAAATTTTGCAAAATACTTATAGATAACTTAAATTAATTATAGGTAATAATGCAAATTTTTGAATAATTCACTTACAGAATATAAACAAAAGTGGTTTGATTTCATGGAGTATAAACCACACCTAGGTCAAGGCAAGTTGCATTTCCCTAAGAAGGATACAGCAAGGTTTTTTGTCATGGTTTGTGGTCGGAGATTTGGAAAAACAACTGCTTCTGCTATGGAGGCTACATTTTATGCATCTCAGCCAAATAAAAGAATATGGCTTGTAGGATTATCTTACGATAAAGCTGACTTAATGTTTAGAGAAATATGGCAAAAAATGGTAGTTGGACATCAAAACGACATTATTAGAGCCTCAGAAAAAGAAAGAATTATAAAATTTAAATGGGGAACTGTAGTCGAGGCTAAGTCTGCTGATAACCCAGACTCTTTAGTTGGAGAAGGTTTAGATTTACTTATAATTGACGAGGCAGCTAAAGTTAAAAGAAAGATTTGGGATATGTATTTATCGCCCACTCTATCTGACCGTAAAGGGAAGGCTATATTTATCACGACACCAGAAGGTTTTAATTGGGTGTATGATTTGTATCTCCTTGGTAAAGATGATGAATTATGGGAATCCCATCAAGCTCCCTCGTGGGATAACCATTTTGCCTTCCCTGACGGTAAAAGAGATCAATTTCTTCTTGAAAGAAAAAGAAATATGGCTAAAGAGGTATATGACCAAGAATATGGGGCTAAATTTACTTCTTTTGCTGGTAGGGTTTATCCGTTTGAAAGGGAGTTAGATGTAGGCAGGTTTCCTTATAATCCTAACTTTCCTACTTTTTGCAGTATAGACTTTGGTTATCGTATGCCAGCAGTAGGATGGTTTCAATTAAATAGAGCTGGTGGAATATGGCATATAAACATGATAGATGAGATTATACATAAGACTAATATTAAAACAGATACGTTAGCTGAAATGATATTAGCTAAAAATTATAATGTTAGAAGATATTTCGGCGATCCTGCTGGTATGCAGGCTCAAGGGCAGTCAGGATTAGGCGATATTGAGATATTTAAACGAAAAGGTATAAAAATATATACAAAAAGAGATAGAACTTCAAGAAACATAGCTTCTGGAGTATCTCATGTAAGAAGTTTTATAGAAAATGCTGATAATCAGCGATTTTTTCATATAAATGAAAGTTGCACAGGAATTATGGCAGATTTAGAAAATTATCGTTACCCAGAACCAAAAGAAGGAGCAGATTTAAAGCCAGAACCAGTAAAAGATGGTTATCATGACCATGGATGCGATATGATAAGATATTTTTTTATAAACCAATTTCCAATTAAAAACAGAGAATTTAAAGTGAGGACAAGATGATTTACAACAACAATATGACAGCCGAAGAAATAATAAAGCAATCAGTTAAAGATGCTAAGCAATATAATCAAAAAATGAGAAGGCGATGGGTAAGAAGGATGTTAGATTATTATGGAGGCAACGGAACTGCTGATTACATAGAAGGATACTTTAGTTCTGCTGCTTTTAAAGAAATCCCATGTTATAATGCTAACTTTACAAGAAGATTTATTAATAAAATGAGTAGAATTTATACTGTCGGCACTTCTCGTAATGTAAACAATCAATATGACCAACTTACAATAAAAAAAGATGCAAGATTTAAACATATTGAAAGAATGACTCGCTTAATGGGCACGGTTGCAACTCAAGTTATATATAAAGAGGTAAATGGTATGCCTTATTTTGATTACAGACCTGTTTATTACTTTGATGTTCACTTAGAAGATCCTTTTACTCCTTCTGCTATATTTTATCCTCTTTTAATGCAACCAGATGATGTTTCTTATACAGAAAACTTGGAATATGCTTATTGGGATGAAAATGTTCATATACATTATGACAAAGATGGTAATGTAATAAACGAATATGAGCATGGATATGGAGTTCTTCCTTTTGTATTTACTCACAGAGAAGAACAAATAGATGAATTTTTTGTAGATGGTGCTAATGATATTGTCGATTGCAACGAGCAAGTTAATATCGCAATGACAGAAATGCAGTTAGGTTTAAGGTTTCAAATGTTTGGTCAGCCATTTATGACTGGAGTTGATAGTGATAAAAGAATAGAAAGAGCAGGATCTGACCAGATTATAGACCTTCCAGAGGGTGCTACTTTCGGAATTGTATCTCCACAGGGTAACATTGAGTCAGTTATTGAGAATATTAAGTTCCAAGTTGATTTAGTTGCTCAAAATAACCACTTATATGTGCAATTTGCACAAGACGGAGGCGAAACTCCTTCAGGTATAGCACTTAAAATCAAAGATTTAGAAAGATTTGAAGACTATCAAGACGATTTAGAACTTTGGAGAATGTATGAACATGAATTTTATCAAGTAGAAAGAGAGATTGCTGCTTATAATAACATTAAACTTCCAGAAACTTTAAGGCTAGATTTTAAAGAGCCTGAATACCCTAAAACAGTTCAAGATCAAATTCTTTTAGACGAACATAGACTAAAACATCATATGTTAGATGAAGTTGATTTGCTTATGGAGTATAATAATGATTTATCTCGCAAGGAAGCTGAGAAAATTGTAGAAAAAAACAGAGAAGCAATGGAAGACGAGCACTTGCAAGCTATGAAAAGTGGAGAAATAGAAGAAGAATATGAAGATAAAGACTAAAATAACATACTCTGCACTAAAACTAGCAAGAAATTTGCCGAAAATGATAGATAATTATAAGGAAAATATTGCTAAAGAAATTGTTGAGGATGCTAAAGAAAGAATAGATAATATTGATTATATAAGCTATACTCAGACTCATTCTAGGATGCCACGACTAACTAGTAAAACATTAGCAGAAAGAAGGGCTGGAACATTAGAAGGAAAGCCATATGCAAATCCTACTACCAATGAAACACCTTTAAAATATAGTGGAAGACTATATAAAACCATGAAAGGCAGTTCAACTGGTATAAATATGGAGAAATATGGCTGGTATCATAATCTAGGAGTAAGTGATATAAACCCTAGAATTAGACGACCACAAAGAGAATTTTTAGACCTTAAGCCACAATCAGGCAAAAAGAATAAAAAAATAGTAGGAAAAGCAACAAGAGAGTTTAACCGTCAATTAAAAAAGAACTTCGAAAAATAATATGTCAGATAAAGATTATGAAGAATTGGTGTTTTTATTAGAAAGATTAGAGAAACTAATCGCAAAGCATAACGAACTGCAAAAAGGCGACAAGCCTTTTTTAATCCCTGCCGATGTTTATGATGAAATTTGTGACAGGATAAAACAAAGTAGTATTACACTATTTGGTGTCAGCTAATCTTTCAGCCTCAATAATACTTTTTTCCCACTCTTGTCTTTGAGCAGGAGTTGGTCTTCTGCCCTTTAACGGTGCAATACCTACAGCTTTAGCTCTTTTTCGCCACATATACCACTTTTTCTGCTTTACATTATAATCAGCCTTTTTAATTATATCCTTAGTAACAACTTTTTCTTTAACAGCTCTTTTGCCTTGGTCTTCTACATTTCTTTCAGGAAGGTCATCAAAGGAATCAATAACAACTGCTGCATCTATAACCTCAGAATCTTCTACAACCTCTGCATCAGGCACATTTTTTAAGAATTTTTCAAATGGCGAATCAATGGTTACGTTTATATTTTTAACAAGTTTGCCACTATGTTCTAAAACTAATCTACCAGCTTGCACATTGCCTGCTTTAGCCTCTCTTATCATAGAATCAAGCACATGAGGTATCTCTAAACCAAACTGCATCATATAGCGATCATACACAGCATCTACAAACTCTGGCAACTGTTTCCACTTAGAAATACAATCCTTGCTTACTCCAACTTTATCAGCAACTTGTTGCAAAGATAAATCAGGATGAAAAGCCAACAACTCGATGGCGAGCACCTTAGATGGGTTTTTCTTTAATTTTGTAATGTTACTCATATGTAAATATAAGCATTTTTAAAGATATTGTCAAAGTTCTTGCGAATATTTTTTTGGAAGTTCTTTTTTGTATTTTGTGTGGATTGGTAACCCTATGTGGTAATTATTCTATATCCTCCTATATGCCCTATTTAAAGCCAGATTAATTAAAGACTATACAAAATATTTACAGCATAAAAAACCGAGCTTCAATTGGATGCCTTTAAAAGAAATAAATTTCAGAGTGAGAGTTAGAGTAACCCATTACCCAACCAAAATACCATTAAATAAATTATTGTAAATTAAATAAACTACTTAAAGATTCTAAATATTTTTCACGCTGCTCAACAGATCTGTTACGTTAGTAACAAAAAATTTTTTTTTAACTAAATTCTTTTTTACTTGCATATGACTTTACATATTTGTAAATTAGTTTAGTGTTAAGATAAATAAAAATAAAGGAATAAAAAATGGATAAAATGAATAAAAAAATAAAAAAAGTTAATTTTCACTTTGATAATGATGATATATTTGAAGGTTTTTCTGATGGCACTAAATGGAATGGATTCGACAATATTCATGTAACCGAAGCTACGTTCGTAATGATTTTAGATTCGTGGGCTACTGAAAGAGATATATGTATTTCTGAATTAATACAAACTGATTGGTTTGATTTAGGTTGCGACTTACCATTATCAACAGAATATAAAATTGATGGCGAATTTTTATTCGATTTAGATGGATTTGTTACTAATATTTATAATGGTTTAACTGATAAGGAATTGAAGGATTTATATAAAATACAAGAATATATGCTATCTGAAATATTTTATGTTGAAGAAGATATTGATTCTTTTGAAGATATTGATGAAAATGATAATATGTATAATTCATTAATTAAAGCAATTTCAATATTAGAAAATAAATAATTATAAAAAAGGAGATAAAATGAACAAGACAATTAAAAGAGTTCAAATGTTAGATAAGGAGCAGTTAGAAATTATAATAATTAAACTTATTAAAGCACAAAGAACAAGAAATAAAACTATTACAACGATTGATGAAGAATTTAATAAATCATTAGGTGAAGCAACATTAAAATTATAAATAAAACGGAGATAAAATAATGAATACTATATTTAATGAAAAAATCAACAATCTTGATGATGCAAAATTCTTTATAGAAGTTTTGGTTACTAATGAATTATCTTTTAATTTTGAAGAAGATGCACAAAATCTTGTTGATTGTGATAGTGGTGAAGAAACATTTAGTCCTGAGGATGCAAATTCTATAAATGATAGATTAGATGAAATGTATGGTTTGAGCTGGAGTAGTGAAAGTTGTGAATGTCCAATTGAGTATCAAATAATGTGTTTAGAAGCACTTGGCTTGTGGGATTAATTAAAATATAAAAAAGGAGAATAGTTGTGAAAAATCAAAAAGTATTACCTAAAGATGGATTTAAAAAGTTGTTAGAACAAAAAAGTATGATGGTAAATGGCGATGGTGTTTATGGAACTTTAATGGATATTGTAACGATTGATAATCTATGTATTAATAAGTTGTATGATGGATTTATTTCGATGCGAAATGATTTAAAGATATTGAAACCTCAAGATTTTTGGAAGGAGTATGGTGTTGAGGATTTTGCTAAAGATAGTGCTATCTTTACATATAATGGTTGTTGGATTGAAATGGTTGGTGGAGATTCTTTAACTTGTAGATTAGAAATATGTAGGGATGATTTTAAAGGTTCTCTTATAGATTGTGAGATGCAATTATTTATGAATTGGTATATGTATGAATATTGTGATATAGATCAGTTCTTACAGGACGACTTTATTGATATTGGTAATGATTGGAGTGAGCAAAAGGATGTTATTAAAGTTGCTTTTAATGAATATATTGTAGAGATTTTAGATGAATATAGTGGTGGTGGGTGTCATCATTACTTATTAAGATTAAAGAATGATATTGTAGTGGGTTATAATTTGCAAGATGATTATATGTATATTGCTTATCATAGGTGGGATAGTTTAGAAACTTATTTCGAAGGTAATGAAAGTGATAGAGTTCCTACTCCTAATGGTGTTGAAATTCCTAAAGGACATATTGAAGATGGTGCATATGGTTTTGGTTGGGAATATGCATATCCTATGATGGAAGAAAGATGCTTTGAGTTAAAAAACTATACAAGAGGTGGATTTAAAGAGTGTTGTGATGCTATCATTGAAGAGTTGACAAGAGATAATCATAAGTGGGGGATTGATAGTAGTTCAATTTGTAAAGAATATGTGGTGCCGCCTAGCACACCTAATTCACAAAATCAAGAAATTATTAATAAGTATTTACAAAGTGAATTAGAAAAGTTTGTAGAGTGGGGTAATGAAAATGGTTGTTGGATTGAAAAGAATGATATTATGGGATTTGTAAGAATGTATTTAGCAAGTTTAAATAAGGAGAAAAAATAATGGGAAAAAATGAATTTAATAAAAGAATTGAACAAATTGCAAATTATTTTGATATAGAAAAAGATTTTTTAATTGAACAAGTTAATATTCCTATTGATAAAATATGGGAATTAGAATATAAGGTTGTAGAAATTGACCAAAATGCAAAAGTATCTTTAATTATTAATAAAAATGAACCAATACCAAAAAATGAACCAATAGCAGAATTTAGTAAAATAGTAATTATGGATTATGCTAAAAAAGAAGTTAGGATTGTTAATGAAAGTGAAATTGAAACTTACATTTTGGAAAATGAATTTAATAATGATTTAAAATTATTTTTATTAGAATATGGATTTATAAGTCCTGATTGTGATTTTATGGTAGTTGATGAATTGAAAATAAGAATATAGAAAGGAATAAAAATGATTAGTTTTGAAGTAGCAGTATTTATTCACATATATTTTATATTATTATTTTTTGTATTTGCATTAAATGAACTTACGAATATAATAATTGAATTATATATAAATCTTAAAAATAAAATAAGGAATAAAATAAAATGAAATTAGAAAACATAATTGAATTAATATTATCTAATTTAAATAAAAAAAATCAACTTGTAAGTTTAGACCATTTAGAAGAAATATATAAAAAAGCCTTAAACGATAAATTGGTTTTTAAGGCATTGGTATACTGTGGTAAAAATATAAAAAAAGGAATAAACTAAAATCCTTGATCAAGTCAAAAATTATTCTAAAAATTAGCAAAATTAGGGTATACCTAGATATGGGATACATCAAAAAAGTGGCTTAAAAGTATGTTTTTGAGCTTCGTTTTTTTGAAAATTAGTGAAAAATTGCAGTTTGCCGCAACTTAATAAAATAAATAATGAAAGGTTATAAAATGAAAAAAACAGAAATGAAAATAAGAGTGTATGCTATTAATGAATGTGAAAATGTTCATGAAATTAGTAATGAAGATTTTATATATGAAGCTGAAGAACTTGGATATGTTTGGAGTTTATCAGGATTTCAGAATGAATTGAATTTTGAAGGTCAACCAACAAAAGATTTATTTAATAAAGATTTACATTTTAGATTTATAGATGTTAATATTTAATAATAAATAGAAAGGGATAAAATGTTTAATAAAAGGAAAGGCTGTGTTTGCTGCGATAAATTAACAGACAATAAAAATATATTTGGTTTTATATGTATAAAATGTGATGAAATAAGGAAAAAAATATTTAAAAGATTAATAAATGAAAGGAAATAATAAAATTATTAATTATATATATTATATTATCCCTATTATATCCTGTATAGCAGAATCTAATCCCCCAGTTATATCTGGAAGGTTAGATCTGCTTATTATCCCCACTATAGAGCCTTTTTTTAGCAATTATAACCTATGGAAATTATAATATGAGTAACTCTTTTACCGAAATCCATATCAGCCCAAGAAGGTATTTTACCTGTTTAATCTACCTGTATTCGCATATACTTGGATTATCCCCTTTTTGTGTGCGATTTTATATGACAACCTTGATCCAAAAAGTATTTAACCAAAAAAATCAAGGACTATATATTACAAAGAATTATATTTATATGCAAACATCTGTTATATTTCCGACTATGTATAAAAAAGTTCTTGCATAGGAAATTATTATATTATAAATTGTATATTATAAAACGAGGAGAAATTAGTGAATAATATTAAAGCAGTTATAAAAGAAAGTGGATTAAAGCAGAAAGCTATATGCGAAAAGTTAGGAATATCAGAGGCTATGCTATCCCACTATATACACAATAGAAGGATTCCGCCGCAAGACACAATTAGAGATTTATCAAGAATACTACGGACTGGAGTTATAAACTTATATCCAAATGCAAAGAAAGTCGTTTATTGGAAATTAAATTCTTAATGCAGAAAAAAAGTAACAACGAAAGGAAATGAAAATGAAAATCAAAGGATATAAAATGTCTGATTTAGAATATAATGCTTTTATCGAGCATTGTAAAGAAACTGAAACATATAAAAAAACAAAATTATGTGCATATAGAAGTTACCCTGAAGATATGTTTCGTGCTACTGGAGAAATGGCTATAGAAGATGAGGATAGTTATTATTTAAGTGCACATAATGTTAATTGGGATAATGGTATTGAAACTAATTATTTTAAAAATGGTAGGTATTATGAGCTTATTGAAACTAAAGAAGTTAAAGTAAAGGGTTACAATAAAAATGCTCCATATAGAATGAAATAAAACGAAAGGAATACAATGAGATTAACATCAAGAATAGCATATAAGAACATAATAGAAAGTGGTAAAACTGATTCCCAAAAGTATCTAATTATAAGATTACTTAAAACAGAGCAGCCATTATCTCGCAGAGAAATATCTTGGGCTACTAACATTGAGATAGGATCTGTATCAGGTAGAGTTAATGAAATGCTTAAACTTGGGATATTAGAAGAAGCTAAAATGAGAAAGTGTATGTTTAGCAAGAAACTAATAAAGCCTGTGCAGTTATCAGAGAGTTTATAATGGTGCATACAAGAGATATAGTAGAGCTTGTTGATATTATGAGAACTTGCAAAGTATTGCTTGTAAATCCAAACTTGCTTGACAAACATTATAAAAAGAAGTTGTTGGCTAGAATGGATAGGATATTAACTCAATTTGAAAAAGATAATGAAAGGAATAAAGATGGGCAAAGTTAAAGAATATATAATGGAAAGAAGTGAGGATTGGTGCTGCGATGGTATAGATTTGTGTATAGATTGTCATTACCACGAAGACACAGCTCACTACTCAAAAAGGTGGAAACCTACATTAGAAACTTGGTATAATAGAATTATCAAGAAGGCAAAAAGAATAAAACAAAAAACAATTAAAACAAAAATACCATTTTAGAAAGGAATAAAATGTTAAATGATCCAGAATTTTCAAAGATTATAGATGATGCAGAAAAAGAAGTAAATCAAGATGTAGAGGTTTTGTTTCTGAATGTCATCTCACAATTAAGAGGAGTTTTTAACACTCTTGATAACGACACTAACTATAAATTAAACCTGAAGCTAAAGGCTTGGTTTAATAAAAATGTAATAGAATAATAGAAGAAAGGAATAATATGAGTAAAGAAATAACATATAAAGAGATTTGGAATACTTTAAGGGCAGTCGATTGCTCTAAAGTAGTAGTGCAAAAAGCAGGACTTGATTATATAGGGTGGGCTGATGCTTGGAGTTTATTAATGAGCAAATATCCACAAGCAACCTATGTATTTGATGAGCCTACATTTTATGGTATAGAGGGCAAAAGGACTTGTATGGTTACTTGCACTATATATATAGATAAATTTGAAAGGTCTTGGAGTTTACCTATAATGACAGCTTCAATGCCTATGAAGTCTATAGTAGAGCCATCTTCAAGAGATATATCTGATGGTCAAGCAAGATGTTTTGTCAAAGCTATGGGTTTATTTGGTTTAGGTTTACATCTTTGGGAAAAAAGAGATGTTAAGCAGCCTAAAAGAAACGAACTTCACGATAAACCATTTTAAAGGAGATTATATGGATTCATTAATAGTGCAAGGATTCTTGCTAGCATTTATTTTAATATTTTTTGCTATTTAACTAAAGGAGATACGATGTCGGACTACGAAACAAAAGAAAACACAGGAGCATTATTTAATAATGCAACTAACAAAAAGACAGATAAACACCCAGATTATACTGGTAACTGCAAAGTCAATGGTAAGTTAATGACTATTGGGGCTTGGATTAACGAAGCAAAGTCTGGTAATAAGTATATGAGCCTTAAATTTGGCGAATTTAAACCAAAAACAGATGAGGCTAAAACTTATACTACAACTACAACAGATGATGTAGAAGTTCCGTTTTAATGGCGATGTTCTTTGAAATAAAAGTTCGTGTTAATGGCGAAGAAAAATGGGTAGACGGGAGGAAAGTATTCGACTACCTAGTCAAAGAATATTCCAAAGTATCCTATAAGGGTAAGGGTGTAGATCCTTACCCAGATAGGGTAAATAAATTTTATGATAACATTCCCCGCAGCCTTATAGATATGTGGGGAAAAGCATATCCTAATGTGGATATAAAAGGAGAGTGTGAAAAAGCAAGGGCTTGGCTTTTATCTAATACCAATAAAGCAAAAAAAGATTTTAAAAATTTTACAAATAGGTGGCTCGGTAGAGCTTGTCAAAATGGGGGGCAGATTCCAGTAGTTATGTCGGAACGTAAACTAGAACGTCAAATAGCTAAACAGAAGAAGTATGAGCAAGAAGCAATGACAGAGTCTGCCTCACATGAAGAATGGACTAGTTTTGTTAAAGATTTAAAAAAGAACATAGGTAAAAAATGAACGAAGATCAGATTAAAAAAGATATGATAATGTCTTTAATTAAGATAGAAACTTTAGATAAAAAATTATCTATTGCAACGACAGGGTTAAAAGCTATAATTTCTAATAACTCTGACACTCTTAATATTGCACAAAAGACATTAGATGAATTAGAGAAAATAGATTTACCACGAAAAGAATTGTAGGGAGCATTTCTTTAGTGGTAGGAGGCTGCTGGGCACAAGCTATTTACATTCCTTTCTAGTTTGAGGGGTTCGATTCCCCTGCTTCCACAAGGTATCAACAGACAATCGCATAAAGGACAAACAATGGATAAAACTCATCAGGTCATACTTGAGATGTATATGTTAAGGCTTAAACATTATCAAGTAAAAGGGATAGGAGAAAAATCAGATTTATCTCACAATACAACAATCACACCACAATTAGTTAAAAATTGCCTAGAAAGATATATAGAGCTTGGAGGTAAATCAGATTTTTCTGATATAACCGATGAAAAGTATAAAGCATTTTTAATAGAAATGAAAGGGAATGGCTAATTATAAAACAGCAAGAATAGTAAACCTTCGGTGTCATTTTAAATGCGAAAGCTGTGATGACACCAAGTTTGCTAAAATGTATGAGTATCAAAGTATTAGTTTTGTAGTTGGTTATATTCCTTACCATTATAAACAAATGTGTGGAGATTGTATTTATAAAAAGGTATATGGAACTAAATTTTACAAGAAAAGGAAAAAAGAAGGGAGTTTAGATGACTTTGTTTAATGAAAACAAAATAATACTTGATTTATGTGGAGGCACAGGTAGCTGGAGCAAGCCATATAAAGAAAATGGATACGATGTAAGGGTAATTGATCCCCAAGAGTGGCTTGAAGATGATTATGGAACAGGGGATGTTAGATTATTTAAAAAACCTAAAGAAAAGATTTATGGGGTTCTTGCTGCTCCACCTTGCACACATTTTTCAGTTAGTGGTGCATGGTGCTGGGAAAAAAAAGGAAAAGAGCCACTATTAGATGGATTATCAGTAGTAGATGCTTGCTTAAGAATTGTATTAATAACTAAACCAGTATTTTGGGTTTTAGAAAATCCAGTTGGAAGATTAAAACATTACATTGGAAAGCCTAAATGCACATTTCAGCCTTATGAATATGGAGATGCTTATAGTAAAAGAACTTGTTTATGGGGCGATTTTAATATGCCTAAGCCAACAGATATAGTAGAGCCAGATATGGTTGAATATAAAACAAAAAAAGGCGAAATCAAGAAAATGAGTAGAGTTAATTGGGATAGCTTTAAATTGCCTAAAAATGAACGAGCAAGATTAAGAAGCATGACACCAGCAGGTTTTGCAAAAGCATTTTATAATTCAAACAAGTAAAGGAATATAAATGAATATATTAGACTTATTTAGTGGAATAGGTGGCTTTAGTTTAGGCATTGAAAAAGCAGGAATTAAAATTAATAAGCATTTTTTTTCTGATATAGATAAATATGCAAACAACTTATATGAAAGGAGATTTCCAAATGCAAGAAGACTCGAATCAATTAAAAATGTTTCATACGAAAAACTCAAAGGAGAAAAAATTGATCTACTCACAGGAGGATTTCCTTGTCAGGCTTTCAGTATTGCAGGAAAAAGACGAGGATTTGAAGACTCCAGAGGCACTCTCTTTTTTGAAATCGCAAGGATTCTCAAAGATTACATTGAAAATGGAAAACCCATACCCTGTATACTTCTCGAAAATGTTAAAGGTTTACTTAACCACGACAATAAGCGAACATTTATTACAATCTACAAAATTCTTGCCGACCTTAATTATACCCTTGAATGTCAAGTGGTTAATACTCGCTGGTTTCTCCCCCAAAATAGAGAAAGAATCTTTATCTTTGGTAGATATAATGGAAACCCAAGTGGAAGAAAAGTATTTCCTATCGGAAAAAATGACATCAAAGTTGGTTTTGAAGGATTAAATCAAATTGGCACCCTTGGGAAAGATAATCAAGCGAACAGAGTTTATGATACAAATGGAATATCTAAAACTTTAACTGATGGTGGTGGAGGGGGTGCTAAAACAGGATTATATGATGTTACTACTCATTCATTATATCCGAGATCAAGTAAAACAGGCAAGGGTGGCACAGGACACCTTACAAAAAAAGATGGGACTGCTTATTGTTTAGACACAGGGAATGCACAAGCAGTAGAATTTAAAACTTATGGTATTATTCCTGAATCAGATAAACCAAAAGGTAATTGGCTGCCAAGAGAGAGAGTATTAGAAACTAAAAATGGTCTTGCAAGAGCAGTATCAACAAGTAAATCGCAACACCCTTATTATAGAAATAAAAAAAATAAAATTAGAAGATTGACACCAGTAGAATGTGAAAGATTGCAAGGATTCCCTGATAATTGGACAGAAGGACAATCTGATACTCAAAGGTATAAACAACTTGGAAATGCAGTAAGTGTGCCTGTAATTACACAAATAGTAAGGAAAATTTATGATATGTAGTAATTGTTTAATGAAAAAATTAGAAGAAGATAGAAAGAAGGCTATGAAAAGATATATCAACAAACTAAAAAAGGATAAATATTATGGATCATCCAAGCAAAATTGATGGGATAGAAAAGTTTGAATTTGACAACAATATAGCTTTTGTTTATTTTTTAGTAAATGAAGAAAAAGTAATTTATGTAGGCAAAACTACAAATTTTTTAGGCAGAATTGTTAGTCATCAAAAACATGAAAAAGTTACTAAACAATGGGTTAACGACAGGTTGCAAAATTGCAAACCAAAATTAAAAGAATTTAATAATGTATATATCAAAGAAATTAATAAAGATTATTTAGATTATTATGAAAAACTTTACATTAAATGTTATACCCCTAAATATAACACTTGTCATGTGGCTCAAAAAATTAGGGAAGAAATAGAACTTGAAAAAAGAGCAGTTGACAAGTTTATAATAGATAATAATTTAAACATCGACATTGAAAGGAGAAATGATAAATGGCTCATCCAAGCAAACAAAAAGGAAATAGATTCGAGAGAGAAATAGTTAAACTATGCGAAATATGGGATGTATTATGTAAAAGAGCATGGGGAAGCAATGGAGCAGCACTTGGTATGCATCCAGAGGTTGATTGCCTTATAGATGACGATTATAAAGTGCAAGCAAAAGTAAGAAAAAGGCTGCCTGCTTATTTAATACCATCAGAAGAAGTTGATGCTGTGGTATTTAAACAAGATCGTGGAGAGGTATTAATGCTTATCAGATTTGAAGATTGGCTTGCTGAAAAGAAAAGATTTGAAGAAGTTGCTAATATGTTAGGCAAAGATACTGCTAAATATTTAAAGGAAAACAACAAATGAGTTACTTAAAATCAACAGAAGCATCAAATAAAGCCAAATTTCCTATCAAAAAGGCTAAAAAGTCATTAAAGATATGTAGGTATTGCGATAAAGAAATAACGAAAGAAAATGCTTTATTTTATACTGGTGGACTAGGGCAGAAAAACGTATGTCTGCCTTGTAGAAGAAAGATAAGTTCTGATTATAATAAGAAAATAGCCAAACGAAAAAAGAATAATCCTCTATGGTAGCTTACCAAACCTCTCTTATATCCATTTCAATCTCATAAGTTTTAAATGCAACTTGTTTAATTGAAAATGTGGTCATATCAAGCATACATATAGCAAATTGATCTGGATTATTATTTGTATTGTCAGGCTGAAATATGAATCTTTGCCCATTAGATACTTTATTTAACACTTGTGCTATAAATGAATTGTCATCTTCTAAAGTATATTCAAACTCTGTTCCATCTGTGTTTAAATCATTTGAATTATAATTACTATTATCAGAAGAATTTTCTAAATAATTGTTAGACATAAAATTAGAAGCAAATAAGTTCTCGTCAGATATATAACTAAATGATAGCTTCCATACTCTGCGACCATTTCTTTTAGATGTTCCTGTTGTTTCTCCAATGCTCCAAGGCTCTACTTTATTTCCATCTACGTCATACCACCAAGGCGAACCAGTATATCTTGTGTTGGTCAATGTTGATCCACCTAAAGTATCTACAGATTTAGCCCCAGTAAATTCTATATCTAATGTTAAATCTAAATCTGGAGAATTAGGCATATCGTAATAAACTCCCCAAGATATTCCTCCTAATTTTAAATCGTCTTCTTCTGATAAATTAATGCCATGAGTTATTCCAACCATGTCGTAAAATTCTGGAGGATTAAAAGCATTACTATCATCTGCTGGATTTTTTTTAAACTCCCAGATAGAACATCCTTTTGTGTATTTAATGTCAAAACCTCCTCCTGTTGAAGGTATTACTAATGTCGAGCCTTGAGATTCAGCATTTAATATTTCAGAACCTTCTGTTCCTAAATGTTCTACAACCATTGTTTCTGAATTTGCATTTAAATATTTAAAACTACATCTTTGTTCTATATTATGATTTAAAAATGCTACATATCTTCCTATGTTGCTTCCTTCTAAATTTTGTTCTTTGGAATATCCACTCGGACAAATAAAAGAATGACTTTGGGCTTCCGAGCCCTGTATAAGTTTTTGATTTATAGGATCTAAAGTAAATAGTTCAGGATTAGAAACTATAGAATAAATTCCATCTTCTCCATTGATTGCTTTTTGTTTATACTCGTCAGACCATGCAACCTTATTATTTATTTCTGATTCAAAGTCAAATCCTATTGACTTCAAATATTCTGCTTGGTCTATATAAAATCTTGGTGTTCCTACGTTTTGATAAGCCATTAGTATTTACCTCCTTCAGGCAATTTTTTTAATAATTTTGTTTCCATTGGTTTAAGTGCTGGTAGCTTTACTTTCTGTTGAATTGGTGATGCTTTAGATGACACCCTTGCTTCTGCATAAGTTTGAATTATCGAGGATAGTTGTTTTTCATCTACTTTAGTTGGTTGTTGAAATTTCCCTGTAGAACCAATTATGCTAGAACTTAATTTAGGCTTTGTGTATCCTGCTTTAAATGGCTTTACTATATCTTTTTCGTATTCAGGAAATAACAATAAAGTATCATCTTCTAAATTTGTTTTCTGTTGATCTAAAATCATTTGTTTATTATTTCTATTTATAACTGGCTTTATTATTTCTCCATTATATCCTGAAATTTCAGCACTTATAAAATCAACATCACCCTCGTAAGAAAATAATAGTTCTTTTTGTGCTTTTCCAAATAGATTTACAATTCTTATTTTGTTTCTGCCATAGCTCATCCTAAAATTAATATCATTCCCACCGATAGCAATAGAGCCTTTGTAATGTATATCTATAACACAAGGAGTCCCATCTGTATATAAATATACTTCTCCTTGCTCTATTTTTAAAGTAGCATGAGTTACAACCTTTTTGGGTTTTTCTGTTTTATTTTTTAAATATGTAAATACTTTAGATAAAGACATTATTCTCCTAATATTTCACTTACTATATTTACTATATCAACCACATTAACTTGACCATCTTGATTATAATCTGATAATGCAATTTGTTCTTCTGTTACTTCACTTGTTCCAAGAACATAATTTACTAAACTAACGACATCTACTACATTAATTTGACCATCAGCATTAATATCTCCTAATTGCAATTCTTCATTTGGTGTTTGCTCTGTATCATCAAATGTATCAGAAAGACCTGAAATTGCTTGAAGTCTTGTAAAGTCTGCTATGTTTATAGCCCCATTAGATATAATATCTGCTGATTGTTTTTGTGCCGAAGTAAAATATTCATTATTTCCTTCTAAATATTGCTCAAGTATATTTAAATCAGTTGGATTTATAGCATTATGAGGATTAACATCAAGAACTCCAGTTTGCGACATTCTCGACAAACTTCCAATTCCAGCACTAAACTCTCTTGTTAGTTTATGTAATTGTATGCACTCAACCTTAACATTTTTAGGGGATTTAGTTACTGATGTTATTAAAAAATAAGGATATATTTTTTGTCCATTTCTAAAAACATCATCTTTAGTATAATCTTCGCCAAAAGATTTAAGATTATTTATAACCTTGCTAAATCTAATTACATCTCCAGTTTCTAAATGAGTATAATGTATTGGAAGTGTAACATCTATAATTGTATGTTGATTGCAATTTTGCATAAATATAAAATCTCTTAAAGCAATAGCAGTTATTCTGTCCCTTATAAATTCGCTTTCAAATTCAAATACATTTTGATCTCTTTCAATCCCATAATAATTATACTTATATCCTCCTTCATAACCTAAATCTCCATTACCAAACATATCATAAGCATCTACATACCCAGTTTCTTTTTTAAGCTCATCTTCTGCATAATCTGTTTTATATTTTACATTAACTATAGTTTTTATATCTTTAAGTTCAGTATTACTTACTGAAACAGCAATAGCATCATCAGAATTAACTAACTCTGCATCTTCATCTCCATATTCTAATTTTATATTTGTAAAGCCAAATGTTCCGTCTTGTTTAAATCTTGGAAAAAGTAATGTGTTTTTTGCTATTTTTTCAATTAAATCTTTAGATTTGTGTTTTTCTTTTAAGGAAAATGCTAAATTAAAAGATGAATTAATAATTCTTGCTTCTTTCCAACTGTCTATGTTTACTATATCTTTATATCCTAATTCTTTTTCTATAAAATGATACATAATATCAGCAGGATTTTCTATTAATTGCTTTGTATCAAATTCAGAATCAGTATATTTTAATTTTTCAATTCCATTATCTATGTATGTGTCTTCTATACTATTTGCTCTGCCATAAACATCTATATAAAAATCAGAAGTAAAAACATTTTGAAATACTAAAAATTGCATTAATCCTATTGTGTTTATGTTTGTATTTAATGCTAAATATTTTTCAACAGTTCCTGTAAGCCTATATGTTAAGGCTAAAGCATTAAAATAAGACGGAGAAGAAGCCCAGTCTTCAATTTTATACTGACTTCCATCCCAATCAAACTCATTTAAAGTATTTTCTTCGTTGTAATCTTCTGTTATTGAAGACCATTGAAGTTCTACGTTATCAATAAAATTATCATAACCATAAACATCTACAAGATTTGTGTTCCATTCTAATTCGTTGTAATCAAAATTAATACCCTCATCACTAATATCTGCTGCTGTAGCTTGTATTAAAAAGTTACTACCTGAGGCTATGGAAGAATATTCAGAGTTAAAATCTACTTGTAATTTACCATAAATATAAGTTTGAACAGAGCCTTCTAAATAGTCAGATGCAGATATATCAGAAAAATCATAAATTAAAGTTAATCTTTGGTCTGGCAACGAAGATGAACCTGAATTTAATGTTACAAAATTAGGATCAGCAGGAATAACATAATTATATAGTGGGTATTCTACTGAATAATGATACCCTGCACCTGATTTTAAACTATACATTTGATAATGATTACAAGGAATCATTGTGTTTGGCTTTATAGTCATCCTGCAGCCAGAATCTATATATCCATTATAATTGCTGTCGTTAAAATTACTTGTTAAAACCTCTCCCTCTGGCAATCCTTCTTCAAAAATCATGTGCAAATTAGCACTACCTACTCTTGAATCTTCGTGGCTTCCAGCACCAATGCAAGCATGAGAATATATAGGGGACATTTCTATAGCACCCCAAGACCACTCAGAATAATAATCAAGTTTACTAAATCCTGAGCCTAGTCCATTATTTATATTGCGAAAAGGAACTCCATTCCATATAGATTGATAGTGTAATTGACATCCAAGTTCAAACCATTGTCGATATAAAAGTTCTACAGGATTAAATATAGCACATTCATTTTTTTCAAATAAATATGGAGTCCCAGTTCCATCGTCAAATATATTTAAAAATAAAATACCTGAATGATTCCAATAGCTTTCAGGCACACCATCTACTGAAAGAGCTGACTTTTGTCCTACTAAAACCCAATCAAAGTTTGCCGACTCAAGTCCTATGCCTGGCTCTATAATACTTGCATCGCTACCACTATCTGCAAGCTGTGCTTTAAATTTATATATAGAAGTAGGAAATGTTGCATTTCTAAAAATATCACTTTCATTATCTGCTGGATTTTGGTCTATAGCTCGTTGTCCACGATAACTACCTTCATAATCTTCATTAAATCCTAAATTTTCAAAATCAGAATATCCATTATGAACTCTCCATGCATTGTGCAGCTCTAAAGTTGCATGATGTTGTGCTAAGTATCTATTTTGACTACTGCTATTTGAAAGAGATTGACCAACTATAGACTGCAAATATTCATTAGCTCTTTCCCAAACTAAATCAAAACAAGGTGGCTCTATAAACTTTACATTCATTTCGTGAGCATTTGCATGACACCAAGCAGCTACAAAATGTAAATAATGAGCATCATCATCACCAGATGGATACCATACTTGTCTTCTGTAGGTATTAACATTTGAATGAGGAACAAAATCATGCACTAAAAATTGTCCATTTTCTAACATATCAACATGAGATGGCTCATTGTTAGGAATTTGAGCAAATGTATCTAAATAATTTTCTCCAAGAATAAAAGAATTTTTAACATCAGGAGAATCTATTGAAGCTTCAAGAGATAACAC
>VTLG01009387.1_pt1 | contig 36926 bp, 45 predicted proteins | sample 4694571 | NCBI WGS metagenome assembly VTLG01 (sample SAMN12604809, study PRJNA352737) | marine metagenome | biome: ENVO:00000447; feature: ENVO:00000209|ENVO:00000569|ENVO:01000036; material: ENVO:00002151; isolation source: viral sequences binned using virsorter ...
CTGAGATTCACGTCGCGATTGGTGAAAGATGGCTCTGGTGCGGAGAGTGTCGAGAGGATATTGCAGGCGGAAGCGCTTCAGGGCTTCTCAGATTGCTCAGGAGACGATTTTGAGGTGTAGGGTATGCAAAGGTATTACTGGAGTCGTGGACACCTTCACGGGCTCTAGGAGCGTTGTGAGGAGACGAGAGTGCAAATCATGCGGTAACAGATTTAACACGAGAGAGTTGTTTTTTGTTAAAACGGGGCGTAAGAAGAAGAAAACACCTATAACAAAAGTTTACAAGCCACGTGGCAGGCCGCCAAAGCCGTTGGATGTGTCGATGCCAACTGACATGGGGTGGTACGAAGACGACGAGGACACATCAGAGATATTGAAGGAACTAGGATATGGTTGGGAGGAAAATTACAAGGACTGAGCTTGCAAGGCTGGATCTGACAGAGGCTGACATTCTGGAAGACATCGCAACCGGATTGACGATCACAAAGCTACGTGAGAAGTACAACGTGAGCCAGCGGATCTGGAGCACCTGGCTAGACCAGGCGGATGGACGCAGGCAGTCAGTCGAACAGGCCAGGGAGTTCTTTGCTGACACGATAGCTGAGGAGACGCTATCGATTGCAGACTCTACGGTTGATCCAGCTGATGCTGCAATAGCACGGGTCAGGATCGATGCACGCAAGTGGTTAGCAGGCAAGACAGCGCCGGAGAAGTACGGTGACCGAGCTCAAACGGAAGTGCATGTCAATCTACAGTCAGCTCACTTGGAGGCTCTGAAGGATATCACTGTGAGGAATGATGACGAAGGTAGTATTTCTTTTGATCGTAGTGATCAACGGGAGCAGTGAAGACAGCGACGAACGCTTGTTGTTTGAGAACGTGTTCGATTGCAACCGCTTTGCGCTATATGTCGAGAGACAGGCTACCTCGCCACGCCGCATGAACAGTAGCTCTCAGCACAAAGTCACGGCGTATTGCATGCCGAAGGTTGTGCCTGATGATACTGAGGTGATTGGGAGTAAGCGACCTCGCACGTAGTGCGCTCCGCTCCGCTTCGCTCGGGCGTGGGAAGATCAACAGCTAAACGTAAGTCATTGATTTTAAAGGAGGTATTTGTACGCTTGCATTTGCAAGTTTACAGGCGGGATAACTGGGGGGATACCAGGGTGCAACGTTACAGGTAAAAAAGCCTTAAAAAACAAGGAGTTATATTATTTGACCCCCCCTTTGAACGTAGGCCGGGGGGCAGGGGGACTGGGGCTGGGTCACACACACCAAATTCCCCCCAAAAAAAAGCCCCGCTTGCGCAGGGCTTGCCGGAACTGACGAAAAGAGAAAGTAAACGCCAGAATCCGACTAGGGAAAAGCCATCCGTGGCCGGACGAGCTCCGTGCTTACCTGGTTGGAAAGGGGGGTTTGCTGCCGGAAATTCTCAGCCCACCAGCTGCTGCCGCAGCTTTGTTGAGCTTGGTGCCTTTCGGCGCAGTTCGTGGTGTTTTGTGTCCTTTTTTTTTCATGTCGGCCTCCAGCCGTGTTGATTTATTCATTCTCATCCGGCAGAAAAAAAATGTCAATTGAATGCTAATGAGTGTTAACTAAATGTTTACAAGCATTACAGTCTCCTGTAAGATTGCACCTATCAAATCAAGTTGACAAAAAAGGGGAAAGACAAATGAGCACAAGAGCAACATATAAATTTATTTCAGCCTGGCGACCAGACGTGGTGCTGTACAAGCATCACGACGGTTATCCAGAAGGCGCGGTTCAATGGCTAGAGGGTGTTAGATACCCTGAAGACTTTATCCGCAAGAACGATGAAGCTGAAATCACTGAAAGCCACGAGACACATGGTGACACTGAGTATCGATATACGATCAAGGCTTTGCCAGCCAGACAATCTAAAATCTGGGTCCAAAAGCGAATTAACTTCAGCCACCACTGGGAAGTAATTTTTCAAGGCAGCGCTGAGCTGTTTCAAGAGTATTACAGTGTTACCCGTCAGGCTGAAACTGTGTACGAATTCAGCCTTTCAAAAGAGGCTCAAAAAGACTTGGCAATTGATCCCGATGTGCCAGGCAAAATCATTGCTAAGATTTATCCAGCAGCAAAAGGGGCGTAAAAATGACAGTCTACGGATATATTCGCGTAAGCACGAAGCACCAGATCGATAACACGTCGTTCGCGACTCAGCGCAAGACGATTCGCGGCCTGGCCATGACGCATGATTGTGATGACGAGGAAATCGTCTGGCTGGAAGATCCGGCAGTCAGTGCTGCGAAGAATTTTTTTTCGCGGCCTGCGACAGCACCAGTTGTGTTCGTCAACGGCGACACTATCATTGCAGCCAGCCAGGACAGATTCTCGCGGAACCTGCTCGATTCTCTCAGCACAATCGATGAGCTCAAGAAACGCAAAGTGCGCCTGATCATCAAGGATTATGGCGACGTGACTGATCAGAAAAATGCGTTTGGCAGATTGATGGTCAACACCATGGCCAATTTTGCGGAGTTTGAGCGTGAAAAAATCATTGAGCGTGTTCGCACCACGCAAGCTCACCTGAAGGCTTCTGGTTTGTACACAGGCGGCAAAGTTCCATGGGGCTGCCAGGTCAGCATCGATGAGAATGGCAACAAAATCCTGGACGAATATCTGACCAAATATCATTTGCCGGATGCAAATTTAAAGAAACGAAGCCCGAGATGGTTTATCATTCACAGAATGGCAGGTCTGCGAAAGCGCGGCATGAGCTCGCGAGAAGTTGTGAAGTGGGTGAAAAAGCGTTATCCCAGATTGCCGAAAATCAGTCACACGACGGTCACAAAACTCACGGATGAGCACGAAGGACAACCCATTTCGCAGTTTCCTAACGCGATATCACCAAGACCCGATAGCGTTTGTAAAGAACGTGTTGCATTGTCAGCCTGATGAATGGCAGGAAGAACTTCTAACGGCAATACAAAGTGGCGAGCGAAAGATATCTGTTCGCTCAGGCCACGGGGTAGGTAAGTCAACTGCCGCCAGTTGGGCAATGCTCTATTTCATCTTGTTCCGATATCCGGTCAAGGTGGTGGTGACTGCGCCTACGAGCAGCCAGCTCTATGATGCGTTATTCGCAGAACTCAAGCGCTGGATTGGCGTTTTGCCAGATCCGCTCAAACAAATCCTTGAAGTTAAGTCAGATCGAGTCAGCCATAAGGCAGCGCCATCGAGCGCTTTTATCAGTTGTCGCACGAGCCGTGCAGAAACGCCAGAGGCGCTCCAGGGCGTGCATAGCGAGAACGTGCTGTTGATATGCGATGAGGCATCTGCGATCCCGGAGAGTGTTTTTGAGGCAGCTGCTGGCAGTATGAGCGGCGAGAACGCCACCACTGTCTTGTTAGGGAATCCAACGCGAAGTAGCGGGTTCTTTTTCGACACTCATCATCGCCAGGCCAGTCAGTGGTGGACGAGAAAGGTTAGCTGCGCAGATTCACCGCGAGTAAGCGCAGATTACATTTCCGAGATGGCCAGCCGATACGGCGAGGAAAGTAATAGCTTTCGAGTACGGTGCCTTGGCGAGTTTCCCCAGCACGATGACGACACTGCAATTCCGTTAGAGCTCGTTGAATCTGCGCAAAAACGCGAAGTGACGATTCTCGAAGAGGAACCCATCATCTGGGGCTTGGACGTTGCTCGTTTTGGTAGTGCAAAAAGCGTGCTCTGCAAAAGACAGGGGAGAAAAATACTTGCACTCACCGCATGGAAGAATCTCGATCTGATGCAACTCTCTGGTGCTATTGTCGCAGAGTTTGAAAGTTTGCACCCTCGCTTACAGCCACAAAGAATTTGCATTGATAGCATTGGCGTAGGCGGTGGCGTGGTTGACCGTCTGCGGGAGCTCGGGCTACCTGCCATCGGCATTAATACCAGTGAAGCACCAGCGCTCAGACAAACCTATCTTAACCTTAGAGCAGAACTCTGGTTTAAACTGAAGAGCTGGCTCGAGGCTCGGGATTGTTCTATTCCGGCAAATGATGATCTGCTCGCAGAGCTCGTCGCTGTAAAATACAAATACACCAGCACGGGAAAGCTCCAGCTCGAATCAAAATCCGATATGCAGAAACGCGGCTTGCCGAGCCCAGATCATGGTGATGCAGTGTGCCTGACGTTTGCAGTTGAGGCTGCAACTGTGATGCATGGCGGGAGCCTCTCATCAAATTGGAACCAACCAGTTCGAAGAAATTTAGCCATCACATAGGTTTGTTAAAATAATAGATCACCCGAAAACCCATATGTGGTGGTTTTAATGGCGCACACTGATATTTCTACGCCTTTTAGGCGAGGTCCAGGTGGCATTGTTGATGCTGCCGTTGCCGTCGAAAAAATCCTGCCAGGCAACAAAAAGCCAGGCAACAAAAAGCGACAAACAAAGAAAAGTCGTTAGATGATTCGAAGAGGACTTCTCGGACTTTCTGGTGCAGCGCTTGCTGCTCAACCGGAAGAGGCTGATGCTGGCCTTTTGAATGTGGCTGCAAGAGCGCTGCGTGAAGGGAGCGCTATTGCCAGGAGGTCCGAAGCTGATGAGCGCGGGATTGGCAGAGGCGAGCGTAATGTTCAGGCGCGTGTTCAGCTGAATGCGAAAGAAAAAGCAGCGATCCGAAAAAGCATCAAAGGGAAAAAGATCAAAGAAGTTGATGCCTTTAATGTAGCTCGCGATTTCAAAAAACGTCACCCGAAAGGTGAGTGGGAACAGCCAGAGATCACTGGCATCGAACAAAATGACAAAGGTCAATTGAAGTTGCTGACCAAGCAAGTTCCTTACAAGTTCAACAAAACAAAACAAGACAAGGTCATCAAGCCGGGCAGCAAAGAATTCCAGCGCATCAGTGACAACCTTGTAGCTGAAATTCTTGAGATTCAGCAACGGGCCGCGCAAGGCGATCCGTCTGCTCTCAAGATCATGGACAATGTCGGCTGGTACAAGAATGTCGAATCTCGTTTGCGCAGCGAGTATGGCTCGTTCAGTCAGATGATGGCCGACATTCTTGGTGCAACGTCCCCGAATACGCCCGTTGCGACCAACTTCAAATTTTCTAAGGAAATATTGGACCGGGCGACGCGAGGTGATTTTGATGACCTCATGGATGGATTCGCTGATGCGCTAGATCGCCGCTATGCGTTGCAGGACCAGGCCGCCGCATATCTCAAAGCGCAAAAAGCAGCCGGGCGCACAATAAAGGCTGCCGAAAAAGATCCGGCTTATTTGGCGTTGATGGATGAAGCGAAAGAGATCAGTCGGGAGCTTCAGGCCAATCGGAACACGATCAAACAAGCGGACGTTGATCCTAAGACTGGGCAACCAAAAAATTTCGGCATCAATTCCTACAACGGCATGGTAGCTCTGGCAGACCGTTGGCGAGTGTTGCGAGTTGGCGGAGCTCCAAAAGCAAAAAATTTCAGCGGTAACCTGTCTGGCCGATCAGAGCAGGCAACGATTGATGTGTGGTCTGCGAGAAATCTCAGAAGGCACGCCGGGCGTAAACCCATCCCTAGCAGTGCAGAAGGCACTGTGTCGGGCAACATTGTCGATGCCGAAAACTTTCGCAACAGCCTTGAGTTTGGTTTTGGCCAACAGGTTGTTGCTGACGCTACTGCAAAAATCAATGCTGCGACAGGTTTGGGATTAGAGCCGCGAGATGTGCAGGCGCTGCAATGGTTCGCGGAAAAGGATCATTGGACCAAGCGAGGCTGGACCAGCAGGCAGGGAGAAGGCGGATCATTTGAAACTATGATGGATGGTGCTGGTCGTGAAGACCCGGTCGAGAGTCTTTTCCTTGGCCAGAGCAGAGATCAAGACGTTACAGTGCCTGGCCAGGACGTTACCTTCACCCCTACGCCAGACGAAGGTAAACGCACGGCACAAGAAATTGTTGCCGCTGGAAAAGCAGACCCGGACATCAAAGCAAGGAAAGGACTTCCTACGATAGGCAGGTTTGCAGAATACCCTGAAACGGCAATGGACATTGATATTGTCAGTCGCGAAGACATGCTGCCAGTTGAGGTTCTGGATGCGGCAACACGGCAAGCGGTTAAAGACAAGCAAGAAAGTTTTTTCATCGCTCGCAGACAGGATAGATTAGGACAAGAATACCCTGGGCTATTTAATGTTGGCACGGAGTTTTATTTTAAAGATCCAGTGACGGCTGAATCTCCGTTGATTGGAAAAATCCATGATCGTTTAACTGATAGCGGGTTGCTTCAATACACACTTGTGGTAGATCCGAGGGATGCAAACAGCGTGATTGGAATGCGGGTTATCGATATTCCGCAATATCACAGTCCAGAAAAATTTGCTAGAATGTCGCAACCAGAATATGACAAGTACGTCGATGAACAATTCGCCAACTACGACCAAATCGGAGAAGCCCTACGATCTGAGTTCCCGGAGATTTCAAACGCAATGCCTTCGTACTTTGACGTCAACGTCAAGTCCCGAGGAGCGGCTGAAAAATATGTTGAACAACTTGAGGCGCCAGAAGTCGATCTTGACGCACAACGCCAAGCGTTTTACGGGTGGGAACCCGCAATACAGCGCTTCCAGGAGTTTGATCGCAAGACTACAGTGGCGGATCAGGGAAGCGGAGGAAGCGCTGGCCCAACTCAAAAGGGATCAATCGACCCCCGATTAGCAGCAACACTAGCGCCTGTCGGACTCCTCGGTGCAGGCGCATCAGAACCTACCACAAGAGAAAAAGCAGCTGGGCTGTTAGACGCTGCCGCCAACATCGGCGCGGCCGCTATAGCGCCTATTGCCAACGCACCAATCACCCTTTTGCATGCGCTAACGACAGATCGTCCAACGTCGGATGTGCGCACTGGTCAGCAGCAACGACTAGAGCAAATGGACTACCAACCGCGCACTGAGTTGGGCCAGCAATACACCGAAGACCTGGCAAATTTTGTTGGCGAGCAAATAAATCAATCAAACATTTTGGATGCCATTGGCAACATGTACGGCCAAAGTCGCATCCTGCAAATCCCACAACGAGCCTACCAGCAACTGCCTGACAGGGCTCGCCTGGTTGCAAGCTCGTTATTTGATGCGATACCACTATGAGCGAATTGAAACTGCAAGACGAAGATCAATATGAAGAAGACGACGAGCTCGAAGAGTTCGAGCAGCCGGAAGATGTCGCTGATGAAAATCTAGAAAGCGTAGTCAGGCTCGCCATTGAAGATGCAGTCGATTATGTCGATAACACGTTATCGCCACGACGAGCTGAAGCTGCCGATTATTATGAAGGCGCTGCGCTCGGGAATGAGCAAGAAGGACGCTCGACTGCGCAAACAATGGATGTGCGAGATAGCTGCCAGGCGATGCTGCCTAGCCTCGTCAGGATTTTTTGTGGCTCTGAGCGCGTGGTGGAATATGCTCCCCAGGGTGCAGAGGATATCGAAGCGGCCAAGCAGGCTACCGACTACGTTAATTACATTCTGGAGAACGATCAGGATCAATCCTACATCGAGATTCTCTACCAGGTTTTTAAAGACGCTCTCGTAAAAGGCGCAGGCATTCTGAAGTATGATTGGCGCCAAACTGAAAGCATCGTTTCTGAAAATCTCGATGGGCTGAACGATGAAGGACTCGCAGCTCTTAACAGCGACCCAGATGCTGAGATTGATATGCTAAGCACATCGATCATGGATGGTATGCCAACGCACAGCGTTAGCGTTACGCGCAAGACTGTCGAGGGTAAGGTTAGTGTCGCTGCCGTACCACCTGAAGAATTTATCGTTAATCGTTATGCCCGAAGTTTTGAAGACGCAGACATCATCGGTCATCGAAAGTATGTCACCGTCGGTGAGCTCGTCGAGATGGGCTACGACCAGGACGAGATGGAGAGCTTCTCCACTGACGATGACGATTTTGAGCTCACAAACCAAGAAGCTCGCCAGCGACATCCAGGTCAGATGGATGATCGTGATTACCGAGACGATCCGAGCCGTCGCCGCGTCCTTTATGTCGAAGCGTACATGCGGCTGGATACGAACGGCGATGGGATAAGTGAGCTCCGCAAAATCTGTTGCGCAGGTCCGTCCTACGAAATTCTGCGCAATGAATCAGTCGATGATATTCCGTTTGCAATCTTTTGCCCTGATCCTGAACCGCACAGCTTTTTCGGCTTATCAATTGCCGATCTCACCATGGACATTCAGCGAATAAAAACAGCAGTGCTTAGAGCCTCATTAGATTCGTTAGCAATGAGCACGCATCCGCGAGTTGGTATTGTCGAAGGGCAGGCTAGTCTTGAAGACGTTCTCAATGTTGAGGCAGGTGGGGTGATTCGTATGCGCAACCCTGGAGCGGTCACGCCGTTTACTTTGCCTTATGTGGGCGAGGCTGCCTTCCCGATGATGGAGTACCTGGATCAGATGCGCGAGAACCGCACTGGTATTAGCAAGGCCGCTGCCGGGTTATCGCCCGACCAGTTGCAGAGCAGCACGCTCGCAGCAGTCACACAGACCATTAGTGCCGCCCAACAACGGATAGAATTGATTGCTCGCTTGTTTGCAGAAAACGGCATGAAGAGGCTCTACAAAGGGCTACTGAAACTTATTGCAACTTATCAGGACGAAGAGCGAGTCATTCGCTTGCGTAACAATTTCGTTCCCATTTCACCAGATACGTTTAACGTAAACATGGATGTGATCACAAATATCGCACTGGGCACTGGCGGTACGCAGGAACGGTTAGCACTGCTCGGCCAGATCAGCCAAATCCAGCAGCAACTGCTCGAAAAGCTCGGGCCGAATAATCCACTTGTGAATGCTGAGAATTTCTACAACACGCTGGTCACTACATTGGAGCTCGGCGGGATCAAAGATATCAACAGATACTTTACAGATCCTGCGCAATGGACACCGCCTCCCGAGGAAGAGCCAGAGCCCGATATTAATCAGCAATTGATACAAGTTCAGATGCAGGAAATTCAGTCGAACATAACTAAAAAAATGGCTGAGCTGGACCTGGAGCGAGAAAAGATGGTCAGAGAGGACGATAGGCGGCGTGATGAGAGTGAGGCGAATATCGAGCTGAAAGCGGCAGAGCTCCTGGCACGATATGGTGCGCAAGTTGATACTGCAAAGATTAAAGCAAACAGCGAACGTGATCGCGAACTTGTTCGGTCGTTAGCTCAGGCACAGGGACCGAACAATGGCCAGGTCTGAGTATCAATACCACCTCGCGCTACAACAATTTTTTGATGATGAAAATTTTGCGGAAATGATTTCGCGCACAAAGTACCAATTGTTTGAAGACTGGCAACACGCTTCTAAGTTAGATCAACGTGAGCTGATCTTTGCAAAGCTGGGGGTGCTTGAGCAGCTGGTGAACTCGCTACGAGCGGCATCAGACTCAATCGCTTTTGAGAGGCAACAAATAGACAGATAAGGATTTCAAATCATGGATGATAAAATAATAGATAGCGAAACCCCTGCATTTGGGATTAGTGAAGCGCAAAGCCAGATCATGGATTTGTTGGCTCCTGAAGAGGAAAAAGCTGAACAACCAGACGAGGCGATTGACGAGTCTTCTGTAGACGCAGAAGGCGAGGTGTCAGAAGAGGAAGAGTTCGAGGAAGCTGTAGAACTTGAATCAGACGATGCCGAACTGGAGGACGACGAGCAAGAGCTCGATGATGATGATTCTCCTGAAGATCAGGAAAGATTCACTGTCAAAGTTGATGGTGAGGAACTGGATGTTGATCTGCAGGAGCTCAAGTCAGGCTACTCGCGAACTTCAGATTACACAAAAAAATCACAGGCATTATCTGAAGAGCGAAAGCTCTTTGCGCAAGAACGTGATGCTGTGATTCTAGAGCGCCAGCAATACGCTGAACTTTTACCAGCATTGCAAGCGCAGCTTGGAGCAATAGATGAGCCTGAGCCGGATTGGGATTCCCTTTTTGAGGAAGATCCAATTGAGGCGAGTCGCACAGAGCGAAATTTTAACAAGCGGAGGCAAGAACGACAGCAGAAACTAGCGGCCATTAAAGCTGAGCAGCAGAGAGTGAATGAGGCTACAGCCCGTGAGCGCGAGGAACAATTGCAGTCGATGCTGAATGCAGAAGTAGCACGGTTGCCGGAAGTCATTCCAGCTTGGAAGGATGAGAAGGTCGCCAAAACGGAGAGCGAAGAATTACGCTCTTATCTTGCTGATCAAGGAATCAGTGAAGAAGAGATGGGAGCTCTTGTTAGAGCTAACCATATCAATGTGCTGCGAAAAGCGATGCTCTACGATAGAGGCCAGAGACGTGTGAAGAAAGCGTCTAAAGCTCGTCGCAAAAATAGCGTTAAGCCTGGTGCGAGTAGTGCGCAGGTGAAACCAAGCTCTAAGCGAGCGAAAGCTCAACGTCAACGTCTTGCGAAGGATGGCCGCATCGATAGTGCGGTCGATTTAGTTGAATCGTTGATGGGTTGAAAACCCATTAAAAACAGTTACTTAGGAGGCCAATAATGGCTATTGTTACAAATACCGCCACGAGATATGGGGTCAACGGGATCAGAGAAGATTTCAGTGACATCATCTATAACATATCTCCTGAGACGACTCCGTTCATTTCAAACATGACGAAGCGTCGTAAGGCAACCAATACAATTTTCGAATGGCAGATCGATTCTTTAGCAGCCGCAGCGAGTAATGCGCAGATTGATGGCGATGATCTGAGCTCATTTACGGCGATTACTGCTACGACAAAATTATCAAATGTAACGATGATCAGTCGTAAAGATGCGATCATCGCAGATAACCTTAATGGTTCGATTGACCAGGCAGGATTACGATCTCAACTTGCCTATCAAATTACCAAAAAAGGAAATGAGCTCAAGCGAGACATGGAGTTCAATCTCGTGGGCGTCAACGTAGCAGCCGTGTCTGGTGCTGCTGGTACTGCACGTAAAACAGCATCCCTATCAGCTTGGCTAACGAGTAATGTAGGTCGCGGCACAGGTGGCGCATCTGGCACATTGTCAAATGGTATGCCGAATGCCGCAGCAACTGATTCGTCAGCAGGTAATAGACGAGCCGCGACGGAAGCCCTTCTCAAGCCCGTTTTACAGTCAACGTGGTCCAACGGGGGCGATCCGAAATTCATCATGGTTGGACCTTTTAACAAGGGCCAGGTGAGTGGGTTCGCAGGCATTGCCGCACAGCGGTACATGGCACCTAGTGATAGTCCTACGACAATCATTGGAGCCGCTGACGTGTATATGTCGGATTTCGGTTCTGTGCAAATAGTTCCTAACAGATTCAGTAGGGAGCGCGACATGTACATCATCGACCCAGACATGGTCGAGCTGGTGACGTTGCGGCCTATGGCTGTTACAGAACTTGCGAAGACTGGCGATGCGTCCAAATTTATGACGCTTTGCGAATATGGCCTGCAAGTAAATAACGAAGCTGGCCTTGGCGTTCTCGCCGATCTAACAGGTAGCTAATGTCGGATCGACGCACACTTGAGTACGATCCTCTAACGGGGATTAAGCATGACTTTATCTTCGAGGCGGGGGATTCCCCGTCTCAGGATAAATTCGTCATCGAGACTACGCAGGATGTGACTGAGCTCGTTAAGCAAAACAAGCGCAGCTTGAATGAGGTTGACAAACATGCGCCGTATGGCGAATGGAGCAAGGTCGCATCTCTGCCTCTGTCCGTTTATTGGAACTTGAAAAAACAAGGCATTGTTGATGATAAGCAGGCTTTTAATAAATGGCTGAACGATCCTGACAATCGGTACTACCGAACAAGGGGTGGAAAAGTCTGATGCCGATTTCGACCTATGCAGAATTGCAGACTTCAATCGGTGACTGGCTCAATCGATCTGATCTGACGTCAGTCATTCCAGATTTCATCAGTCTTGCAGAATCTGAATTCACGCGGAATTTACGTCATCGCAAAATGATCACGCGCAGTGATGCAACAATCGATAGCGAATATACGCAAACTCCTGATGATTGGTTTCAGACGCAGACGTTAATTCTAGAAACGAATCCGGTCACTAAGTTGCAATACCTAACGCCAGACGCGCTCAATGAAAAACGGGCTGCATCTGTGGCAAACGGTAAGCCGCTGTTCTACACGATGATTGGCACAGAGATACAAGTGTATCCAGTGCCGAGCGGTGATTACACCGCAGAGCTCGTGTACTACGCAAAAATTCCATCGTTGTCAGATGCAAATACGACTAATTGGATGTTGCAGTTTGCACCAGACATCTATTTGTTTGGGAGTTTGCTTCAGTCAGCGCCGTATTTGGCTGACGATCAGCGAATCGCGGTGTGGAATTCTATGTACCAGTCAAAAGTTTCTGACATCGAAATATCTGATCAGCGCACGACCGGGCAGACGAGTGTGCAGATGCAGACAACACCATTGGAGTGATTGATGCCATTTTCTAATTTTTTAGCGAACGAAATTTTGGACGACATTTTTAGCGGTAACGCTTATTCGCCGCCAGGAACTTTTTACCTGGCGCTCTACACCACCGCACCAACTGCTGCGGGAGGCGGAACGGAGCTAAGCGGCAATGGGTATGTGCGGAAGGTTGTTGCGTTCACAACAAGCGCTCAGCAAAGCACTAATACAAGTGCGGTGGAGTTCCCGACAGCAACAGGCAATTGGGGAACGGTTGTAGCATGTGGGGTGTTTGATGCAAGCACCAGCGGGAACTTGTTAGCGTTCGCCAATTTGACAGCATCTAAAACGATAACTACTGGGGATGTATTGCGCGTCCCTGTTAATGATCTGGATATCAACCTTGCATGAGTGCAGAGAGCGGATGGGGCAGTTCACTATGGGGTTATGGGAAATACGGAGTAGAGTCTAATGTCGATGCGTCAGCTACGATTAATGGCGTGGCAACTATTAGCGCCGCTGCTATTGAGTCGCTATCAATTTCATCAGAAATTAATGCGGCAGCAACTGTTTCTTGCGCAGCAGGGCAAGTCTATTTTGGTGCAACTCAAGTTAATGGGGTTAGCAGTTTTTCAGCAGTTGCAAGATTTTTATGGGAGGCTCAGGCAAGCGTGGAGACTGAATGGACAGCTCAAGCAGAAGCAACAACAACGTGGACGAAGCAAGTTGCCTAGAAGGAAATAAAATATGCCAAGTACATACACTAATGATTTGAGGCTAGAGCTTATAGCCGTCGGCGAGGGCGCTGGTTCAGCGCCAAACGATTGGGGCAGCAAAACCAACGTCAACTTAACGAGCATAGCTTCAGCGTTTGGCCCAGGCACGGAAAATCTGTCAAGTGATGCAAACGCGACGTTGACGTTGGCAGATGGGGCAGCTGACGAGTTGCGAGCCATCTATCTGAAGATCACAAGCGTTTCTCTAACGGCAACACGCACAATCACGATAGCGCCAAACACAGTTGCTAAGTTGTGGATCATAGAAAATGCAACAACAGGATCACAAAGCATCACGATCAAACAGGGAAGCGGTGCAACGGTAACAATTCCTAACAGCTCCGTTAAGGCGATCTACACTGATGGCGCGGGAGCGGGGGCTGCCGTAGTGGATGCGCTTGTGGACCTGGATCTCACGGGAACAACTACAGCTGGGACGATAACCGCATCAGGTGTTGTGACAGGCTTGACGCTGGAAGCTACCGGAGATACTGCTGCGGGGGATAGCGCTGCTATTGGTTATACAGCAGCAGAAGGACTTATCCTTACTGGGCAAGGTTCTACCAATGACGTAACCGTAAAAAATGACGCTGATGGGGATGTTATTGCAATACCTACAGGGGGCACTGACGTTAATTTTCATGGGAATGTAAATATATTAGCTGAAAACGATTTACGTCTTCAGGATGCGAGTGGCGGACAGTACGTGGCACTACAAGCTCCTGCCACAGTTGCAAGCAATGTGACCCTGACCTTGCCTGCGGATGACGGCGATGCGGATCAGGTTTTAAGCACAAATGGAAGTGGGGTTCTGGACTGGGTTACCTCTGGCGGGGCTTACAACGCATGGCTAATAAAAACGAGCGGGTATACGGCACTAGCTGGAGATCAGATTATCGTTAATAGTGCCAGCGCAGTAACCATCACCCTTCCCGCATCTGCCAGCGCAGGAGACACAGTAATAATCAAAGCGACGGGCGGGGGCACGGTGACCGTCGGGAGAAATTCACAGAACATCAATAGCGCAGCTGCGGATGCAACGCTGTTTAATGGAAACGCAGTTCAGTTAGTGTTTGTCGATGCAACTGTTGGTTTCCTCGAAATTTAGGAGAATATAAAAATGGCAGTAATCGGTAGTCACAATGAACAAGGGGCTTATCCTGCTATGTTTTTTCAGGAAAGCCAGACATGGGCCTGTCCTGTTGCGATGGAAGCGATTGTTTACGTCATAGGGGCGGGAGGTTCAGGCTCTAGAATAGGTGACAACTCAGATAACTCCTACAACGGCAGAGGGGGCGGTGCGGGGGGATGCGCTGTTTCAAGACTCACCCTAGCGGCTCAAAATTACACGATTACTATCGGCAGCGGCGGAGAATTTGGAGAGCCAAATGCCAATTACTTTGCAGGCTCCGACGGAGGCGCTTCGTCGTTTGTGAACTCTGGCGGAACAACTATTCCGACGATGACAGGCAACGGAGGGTCGGGTGGTCCGGTCTCAACCTCCGCGCAAAACGTCACCACTGGCGGGGGGACCGCGACTGGTGGAAATCTCATGAACAACACTGGGGGCGGTGGTGGCCCGAATACAAGTGCCACGGCGAAAACGAGCGCAGGTGGAGGGGTGAATCTGTACGGGAGTGATTGCCACGGGACAGGAGAAGTTAGTTATTTTGGAGCCGGAGGAACGCCTCATGGGGGCACTCAATCCGGCACTCAAAAAGCCTACGATTTTACCGACGATGGTACGCAGGAATATGGATATACGCGCAATGAAAATATCGCCGTGAGCTATTTCTCGCAATTCATAACCCATCAAAGTGGGACTCCTCTCGGGGACGCTAGTGGAACTGCTCCTGGAACCCAAACCGGAATGACCGGCCCCCTTGCTGGTTCTAAAATGTTTTTGAATTACAGCACATACAACACGTCGGCAGGGTTGTTCGCTATCAACGCACCATTTTGCGGGGGACATGCTTTGAAAACCTCGGCTGGACCTAGTGGGAAAGTTTTTTCCTGTGCAGGAGGCGTTGGGGCTGGTGGTGGAGGCTGCATGGCGACATCCGGCGATGCGTGTTCCGGCGCTGGAGGTTCAGGTTTGGTGATGATTTTTCCAATACAGCTAGGATAAAAAAATGGCGATTATTAAAATCACGAAAGATGGCGAAAGCAATGAAATACTGGCAAGCCTAGCCTGGGCAAAATCAGCGTATCCAAATCATACTTGCGAAGATGTCACCAAGTACCCCTCGGAAGATGATTTGCTAGATGCGAAAAAAGCTGACGCTAGGAGGTGGAGAAACGGCGAATTGAACAGGACAGACACACTCTCTCTATTGACCGATCATCCTCAAAAAACAGAGATTGCAGCGTACAGGGTTAAGTTGCGCGACTGGCCTAGCACGAGTGATTTTCCCGAGATTCCACCCTCGTTAACATAACGGTATAGCAACGGTGAGTGAATTAGAAAATCACGAAAAGGAGTGCTTGATTCGGTACACGAATATCGAACAGCGCTTGGAGCGTGGCAGCGAGCGAATGAGTCGTATTGAGAAAAGCGTGTACGCCCTTTACCCGTTTATGGTCGGCTTGATTTTTGCTGCGAACTATTTGAGATAAATAATGTTCGCTGAAATCAGCACCATTATTGGCGTGCTGAACGGTATAAATTCCGCCGTAAAAACCCTAAAGGAAGCGGGTGGGAATATTGAGCAGGCGCACCAGGTGTTGGGGCGCATGCAGAGCACCAACGACAGGCTCGACAAGTGGGAGCGTAAGAAGCTAGCTAAGCGAGCTCTGACGAGTCAGGAAGCCATCAAGTTGGCGAGTTGTCGAGCAAAAGCTCGTCAGGCAGAAGCCGATTTACGCAGCCACTTTTTGATGCTGCCAGGTGGCCGAAAAATTTGGTCTGACGCGATGCGAATTAAGGTCGCTTCAGAGAAAGCTCGCGAAGAATATATGAAGACGGTTGCTCATCGCAGGGCAGAGCGCAAACGGATGATACGGGGTATAACGATTGGAGTGTTCATTGTTGCAAGCGCTCTTGTCATGGCAGTCGCGACATATCTTGCGCACCCGATTTGGCAGGAAATGAAACTTGATCGATTGAAAAATGATTTGAAGATCAAACAGATGCGGTTAGAGAATATCAGAAAGTGTGGCAGAGCCAGGTGTTAAAATATTGAGGATGCCATAACCCAGATATGGGTTTTTGCAAGGAGGCAAACGTGACAACTTTTAGGATTGATGAACAGGATTATGAGATAGAAAGTCTCGGTGATGATGCAGTTTTTTATGCACAACGCATGCAGGAACTGCAAACCGAGTACGACACGTTGCAGGTTAGAGTTCAGGAAATACAAATTCTTCAGAATGCTTACGCGACGACGATAAAAAACATTGCGAATCCTGATCCCAAAATCGAGGTCGTTAAGTGAGTTACTTTTCCGACGAGGAGTTTCTCTGTCAGCACTGCGGCGAAAAGGGAATTCGCGAAGAAATCGTTGATCGTTTAAATGCAATGCGAGAAGAATGTGGCTTCCCGTTCGTTATCTCGTCAGGATATAGATGTTCCAACCATCCGATAGAGGCGCGTAAATCAAAGCCTGGAGCTCACGCTGCTGGCTATGCGGCAGATATTTCTGTACGCAACGGATATGCGTTAGCTGTCATCAAAAGTGCAATGCAAAATGGCATAGACAGGATTGGCATCAATCAGAAAGGTGATGCCAGATTCATTCATGTTGATGTTGATCCTGATCGTCCCAGTCCCGCAGTGTGGAGCTATTGATGGCTTTAATTCCGCTCAACATTCCGCCTGGCGTCGTCAAAAACGGCACTGAATTTCAGCAGCTGAATACGTGGAACGATGCGAATTTGGTTCGCTGGTACGAAGGCTCTCTCCAACCCGTAAAAGGCTGGCGGAAAAGAAGCACCAGCGCTTTGAACGGAAAATGCCGCGCATTGTTGACGTATGTTGATCACTCAAATAATCGGCGGACTATTGCTGGGACCAATACGAAATTATACGTCATTCAAGAAGCTGGCCAGGTGCATGATATTACACCGACTGGGTTCACTACTGGCGACGAGTCAGCTAGTCAAAACTTAGCTTGGGGTGGATCGACTTGGGGTAGTCACGAATTCGGAACGCTGCGGCCAGACACCGGGACTTATACAGCTTGCGATACCTGGAGCTTGCATCCCTGGGGTGAGTACGCATTGGGATGTTCAACATCTGACGGCAAAATCTACCAGTGGGCAAATAACACGTCTACCATTGCCGCAGTGCTTTCAAACGCTCCCACCTCAAATACAGCAATCTGCGTCACTGATGAAAGGTTCGTTTTCGCGTTGGGTGCAGGCAACGAATCAAATCGAGTGGAGTGGTCAGATCAGGAAAATAATAATCTATGGACAGCAGCAGCGACCAACCAGGCGGGTGGACAAAATCTTACGACAGATGGTGCCTTGATATCCGGCCATGCATTACGCGGAGAGACGTTGCTGCTGACGACCACCGACGCTCATGTGGCTCGATATTCTGGTCCGCCATTCGTTTACTCATTCCAACGAGTAGGCGATGGCTGCGGTAGTGTCAGCGCGAACGGCTGTGTCGCAGCTGATCAATTCGCAGTGTGGGTTGGTTTGAACCAATTTCATATATATGACGGCTCTGTGCGCACGTTGAAGTCAGCAGTTGGAGATTATTTTTTCAGTAATCTAAACAGCGCACAGCGCAGTAAGATCGCAGGCGTACTCAATTCTGAATTCAATGAAATTTGGTGGTTCTATCCGAGCGGCAACTCTCTCGAAAATGATCGATATATCAGTTGGAACTACCGAGACAACCATTGGGGCGTGGGCGAGCTCTCAAGACTTGCGGGAGCAGATGCAGGTGTTTTTCTCTGGCCACAGATGATTGGGGATGACTCATACGTGTATGAGCATGAGGTCGGCTATGGGTACGATGGTGCAAGTCCGTTTATCCAGAGTTCTCCCATCGAACTCGGCAATGGCGACAACATGATGGTTGCCCGGAGCCTAATCCCTGACGAAAAAACGCAGGGTGATGTGACGGCGACGTTCAAAACGAGGTTCTACCCGAATGGCTCTGAAACAACGTATGGACCATTTGAGATGGCTAATCCGACCAGCGTAAGGTTCCAGGGTCGGCAGGTATCGATGCGAATTGACGCAAACATCAACACCGACTGGCGAGTTGGCACCATGCGCCTCGATGCAGTCGCTGGGAGCAAGCGATGATTCTGCCAGTGGCTCCACCAAATTATGACCGAGCGACAGCCAATCAGACGAATTTGATTCTTCAGCAGGAAGACAATCTCAATTTCAAGCGCAATCAAGATGTTGAGGTGGGTGATGGGAGAGTGATTTTGAAATCACCAAATGGGACGCGGTACAAGATCGCCGTAGATAATTCAGGAAACTTATCAGCGAGTACAGTATGAGAGATGAAGCATTAGCAGCGGAAACTCCGCTTGAAGCGATGTTGCCTTATAGAAAAATGATTGAAGCTGCGCTTGCGCACGGAAACAACACGCACAGCTTTGACGATATTGTCAACGGTGTGGCATCGCAGGACTATCAATTCTGGCCAATGGAAGAGTCTTTTCTCGTGACCGAAATATGCTCATACCCGAAGCTCAGATCGCTCCATATTTTCCTGGCGGGGGGTGACCTAGATGAAATCAAAAGTATCGACGATACGCTATTGGAATTCGCGAAGCAGTTGAATGCTTCAGTCATTTCACTTAGCGGGCGTCGAGGTTGGACGAAGGCATTAGCCGACCTGGATTACCGGGTTGCGCATGTGACGATGTTTAAGGAGGTCAAATGAGTGCCAGTGGGAAAAGCAGTGGCAAGGGCGGTAGCCAGGGCGGTTACCAGAGCGGGAGCGGATTAGGCAGCGGCAGTCAAAAAGTCAGACTGCCAGTTGAGCCTGACCTTCCAATCAGACCTCCTGAGAGACAGCCCTACAATGCGGCCGATGATGTATATGGACCGCAGCGCCCTGGCGGACGGCTGATTGTGAGGCAACCGCAGCCCGGCTATTTCAATCGATACCCGGCTCAATTCAACAACTATGCTCCGCCTCCACGCAGGCCGGAGCCACCTCCGCCTGACCCTGTGGTTCCCAATCCACCTGTACCGCCTTGGGACAATCCGTGGAACGGAAATCCTGGTTTTGACTGGATGAATCGATTTGGCGGTAGTCCAATTGGTCCTGGTGACATTTTTGGGAGCGGGGGTTTCTCGCCTTATGGTGGCATTAGGCGACCGACAAATCCTGATGATTTGTGGGCTGGCAACAGACGAGCACCAATTCTCGACAGAGTTGCGCGAGTGCCAACTCGATCTACTCGATTCACGCCGTATCGGCCGCGAACTCGGTCGGTTGGCTTACCCAGGGGGCTAATGTACTAAAATGGGATTTGGAAAAAACAAAAGCGAACAAGGCACGACATTTGATCCGCAGTTGAAGAATGCGTTGCTCTCTGTTTTCCAGGAAGGCAGAAATCTCTACAACACGATGCCGTATGTTGGATACGATTCAGCTAGAACAGCACCAATGTCAAATATTGAAATGGCGGGAATGCAGGGGACGGTAGACGCTGCGCAGTCTGGGATTGGCAGGCAAGAGGTAGCTGACGCAATGGCTGGAGCCAGACAGGCCATGCAGTATCAGCCACTAAGTGTTCGATCAGGCAGAGTCACCGCTCGCGATGCGCTCCCTGGATTTGGGGCTCGTGATGTGGGTGCATCGAGCTATGGAGCTCGTGATGTGAATGCCTCAAGATTCGGGGCTAGAGATGTAGGGCCGCAATTGGCCTCACGCGATGTGCAACAGCTGGGAAGGTCGCGGAACGTTTACGCGGACCAGGTTGGTCCGCTAGACCAGGTTGGCCGAGGCATATTCAATCCGTTAGCACTGATTTCTGAAGAGCGGGTCAGAGAACCCGGAGGAGTGGTCGCTGACCAGGTTCAGGCAGAAAGGATTCGCGACACATCTCTGTCGCCCTACCAAAATGTTTACGAAGACACGGTCGTGCAAAACACGCTAGGAGATATTGAGCGTGCTCGTCAAATGCAACAAAATCGCAATGCAGCGAGTGCTGTGTCCGGGGGTGCGTTTGGAGGTGATCGCCATGCAATTGTTGAAGCTGAGACGAACAAAGCAGCGCTAGAGCAGGCTGCGAAAACAGCTGGTGCGCTTCGACAATCGGGATATGAAGCAGCAGCTCAGCGAGCCGAGGGCGACGTCTCTCGGAACCTCACGGCTCAACAATCTAACCAGGGCGCGAATCTAACGGCAGATCAGTTCACTAGGGGTCAGCAGCTAACGACAGACCAGTTAAATCAGGCTGCTAATCTGCAACGCCAGACCCAAAACATCTCTAACCTGATGGCTCAGGACCGAGATATCTATGGTGCGCAGGTGCAAAATGTGGGTAACGAGCTCGCCAGACAGCGAGCCAACCAGGAAGCAAATTTGCGAGGTGATCTTGCGAACCAATCTTCTGACACGGCTTACCGCGATGCAGCGCTCAGGGCTGACATGGCGAATCAGGGTCAGGACGCTGCACTGAGAGAGGCTCAGTTGAGGGCCGATAGCTTAAATCAGCAAGCTGATCTGACGCGAGGTCAGAGCTATGCTGATCAGCTTTTGAATAGCCAACGATTCAATCAGCAAGCTGATTTGCAAAGAGGACAGAGCTGGGTTGATCAGCTGCAAAACGCGCAGCGCTATAACCAAGCAGCAGACCTCACGCGAGGAGATGCACGGCTTAGAGCTAGTATCGCCAATCAGCAAGCGGATCTCACCCGTGGTCAGGCAGGGCTTGATTCTTACATGCAAGCTCAGCTGGCGAACCAGGCAGCTGACCGGGCAGCCGCGCAATTCAGGCTAGGAGCGGGAGACAATCTTGCCAACCTTGGTCAAACGATGCGTGGGCTGAATTTCGCAGACGCTGGGGCAATCACAGGCGTTGGACGAGATCAGCGAGACTATGCCCAGAGTCTGTTTGACGACCAATACGGGCGCTACATGGACGAGCGAGAATGGCCGTTTCGCATGTTCGATGTACTGAGGGGTGCCGCTGGCATACTCCCGAATCCCACTACTCAATATGGCAGATCGAGCGGTTGGAATTTCCAGGGCAGCGCCTAGATAGGAGGTAACGATGTTATTAGAATTGTTTGGAAATCTCGTCGGCAGCGGGACCGAAGGTTTAGTTGGTGGTGCCGCAGATTTAGCGAGTGCCGAAGGCTTGGCAGGCGATGGGTTAGCAAATAGTTTTGGTGACGCAATGGGTGGTATTGCTCAAAACGTCGGAGTTAATTTTGCTGAAAATCTCTCAGACCTATCGAGCTTTGCCGATGATCCGTTGCAGAGCGTGACAAATGCGATCACGCAAACTGATCTGTTTTCACTGACGCAAAATCCTGCCAAATACGCCAAAGATCAAATGGCGAAAATCGCGGACGAGGAAACTAAACGGATACGAAAAAGACGGCCAATGCAGATTCCAGAGATAGCTGCGCTGGACCCAATATCTGTCCAGGGCGGGTTCATCAATCAGAATCCGCAATATCTGAATACTGACCAACTCATTTTGCGAAGGATGTAGATATGAGCGAGATGGATGCTTTTCAACAGGCTTACGATAAGTTGCCGCCCGAAGAAAAACAACGAGTTGCAATTCAGATGTTTTTGAACCGGGCGCAACAAGATCTCATTGCTCCGCCCATGCAGCAACAATATCAAAGAACGCCATATCAACGACCAGAAAATCTGGGGCAGGGGTTAAAAAACATTGGCAGTAATTTAGTGGGAAATTTGTTGCGCGGTATAGGTGCAAGCCCGAGTTATCGCGAGGTGACTGCCAACATAGCACAAGAGGAACATCGCCGCGATGTCTCTCAAGCGCAAGCTGACTTTGCGAGAGATATGATCGGTCGCAACTGGTTGAAGCAAAGCATGCCAGGGAATGCGGATGCGATTGACGCGCTTAGCTCAGAGGAAATCAGCAATGTCATTACTAACCGACATGGACAAGTGCAATACGACGAATATGGCAATCCATACCAGGTTAATTTGTTAACTGGACAGCGTACAAATATTTACCAGTTACCCGCTCCGTTACAGGAGTGGCATATTGCCAACTCACAAAACCAAAACCGATTGAATCAAGACCAGCAAGTTATCGCGACTGATGCAGCGCCTGAGTCACGAAAGCTAGCTAAGCCGAATCTTCCTGAATTGTCATTTCCTGAATATGTGAGGCGTAACAAGTACGCAGAGCAACAAGGAACTGACTCCCAAGCTGTGATCAAGGGTTGGAACGATAGTTACGCTGAGGCGGCATACGGCGCTACCGAGCAAATTAAGCGTCTAAATGATATGCAAGATTTGCTCAAAAATGGTTTGGAAACAGGTCAGTTAGCGCAGGCCAAAGCATATTTTGAAGGACTCGGATACGACTTGGGGATAGGTGACTCAGCTCCGACAGAAGCGCAACTATTTAGAGCGGTTGCTACAAGTTTTGTGCTCCCGATGGCAAAACAATTAGGCGTCAATCCAACCGACAAGGATATGGAGCTGATCAAAGAATCGGCGGTTGATTTATCGAAAACCACGGAAGGAAATTTCGTATTGATTGAAACGATAAAAATTGAGCAAGAGCGAGCTCAATTGGTTCAGAATGAATATTTGAGGTATCAGCAAGAAAACGAAGAAAATTACAAATATGACCCGACCGCATTTGAATTGGGCTGGCGTAAGAGGTTGAACGAAATCACGAGTTCTGCGGCATTCAAGGGCGAGGATATGCTCAAACTCCGCGCTCGGGCGAGAACCATCTTGGGGAAGTCGGTTGATGGGGCAAATGCGGCAGAGAAATTTTCGACAAAAGGGGGGGGCAAATTAGATGACTGAAACAAGAGACGCCCTTGACTCATTTTACCGCCGATTAGTTGAATTGCGTTCTGAAGATAGCTTAAACCCCGAGGGACAAGCGCTGCTCAATGCTATCGACAATGGCTCGATCAGTCCGCCGCAGCTTGGCTTGATATTGCAGGGTGGTAGTTGGAACACGAGCGATGAGGCGAGTGGTTTTCTGCGATCTGTGATGCCGAGTTTGATGGGGCCACATGATGCGGCGATTCATGAACAAGTTCAGGATCAGGCATTTATTAATGCTCAAAAGAGAGGAGCTCAACCGCCAGAAATTTCTCTGCGGGATGTCTCCACTGAATTAGAACGGCGACCAATACGACAATTCCAGGAAGAAAATCCTCTCAGCGCCATGGGGTACGAAACGTTGGGCGCGTTGGCGACCGGAGGTCCGGCAGGGGCTGGAAGATCGCTTGCCAAGAAAGCGATGATAGGAGGCGGCTCTGGAGCAGTGAGTGGATTCGGCTCAGGCGAAGGCGACTTTGTTGACAGACTTGATGACGCTGCTGTTGGTCTTGTCGCGGGCGGTTTAGGGACAGCCGCCATGAATGCAGCGAGTGGTCCCGTTGCCAACGTTTATAATGCAATGTTCAAAAGCGGAAAGCGAGACGCGACCAGGAAAGGGAAGAGACTCGCTCAACAACAACTGATCAATGCAATACAAGCCGAAGGGCTTAGCGTGGAAGAGGCGATTCAGAAAGTGCTCGCGCTAGAAGGAAGGAATTACACGCTTGCAGATTTGAACTTCAATACGCAGGCGCTCGTTGATGCTGTTTCAGTTTTACCAGGCCCGAGCAAGTCTGAATCGATGCGATTTTTGCGTGAAAGAATGGCTGGACGATCAGGTCGCATCACCAGTTTTTTGCAGGAAGCCTTTGGCAGTAAGGCGAACTTCTTCACTGATTTCCAGGCGATGAAGGCGGCAAGAGGTACAGTTGCCAATAGGCTGTATGGCGCAGCAAACAAGTTAAAGGTGCCAGTGGGTGATGAGTTGCGTGGTTTGTTGCAGCGACCCGCGATGCAGGAGGCCTACAAGAAGGCGATTGAAATAGCAGCAAATCGAGGCGATACGCTTGGTGCTAAATTCATTCTGAACGGTGCAGGAGAAATCGTTGATGAGGCAGGCAATCGTGTTAACAAAGTGCCAACGCTTTTTCTCCATTACATGAAAATGGGACTTGACGATGTCGCGTTCCCGAAAATGCCACCGCAGGGTATTGGAGCTGCCCAGGTTCAAGGAATCCGGGACGTGCGAAATGAGTTCCTGGAGTTGCTGGATTTCAGCAACCCAATGTATGCACGAGCTCGCAACCTATATGCTGGAGACAGCGCTGTGCTGACCGCGATGAAGGAAGGCCGGGAATTGTTGCGAACACAAGATGTGGACGAATTGGCTGACAGGCTCAGACGAATGAATCCGAGTGAAAAAGAAGCGTTTCGATTGGGAGCTTTGCAGGATTACCAGGACAAGATCGACATGACGCCAGAAACTGCAAACACAGCATATAACCTGATATCGACACCGCGCCGGAAACAGTTATTGAGATTAGCTTTTCCAAACACACAAAAAGGCCAAAAGGATTTTGACATTTTCCATGATCATCTCTTGCGAGAGAGTCGCATGGCGATGACCGAAAGAGCAGGGATGAACAGTGCAACCGCGCAGCGGGGGGAGTTGATCAAACAACTTCGAAACGACGTAGCTCTGAACACGGAAATTCCGACTGGTGCTGCCGATCTCCTTTTCAAAGGAATGCGCGACAAAGCAACAACTGGACAGGATAATGCATTGCTCGCTGTGTCCAATGAAATTAGTCGGATACTGCTCGAAACTGATCCGGCGAAGTTGCGACTGATTTCTGCTCAATTGGGCGACGGCGCAGATATCGTCCAGGTCATCAAAGCGAATGCCCCTGAATTTCTACCCAGGATATTACCGTTCATCACTGAGAGTGTTGGTGAGCGAGGCATCCGACCTCTTACCGTTGGCAATATTACAGGTGGACTCGGCGCCGACGTTTACAGCCGATCACCGCAACTCAATGACAATCAACGCGCCATAGCTCGGTAAAAATCACTGCGGAAACAACTGGTCACGTAATTGGTCACGTATTCGAGCTCTTAAAACCCAAACCCCTTGATTCTACTGGCCTGTAGCGGGTATCTGGCGGAGGGGCAGGGATTCGAACCTTTGTGCATTAGCTTGCAATAAACCAATAAAAACAATAGCTTAATCAGGTATAGGTTGCAACAAGCGGCATCAACTGGCATTATCTGGCAATCAACTGGTCACGTATAGGGGTCACGTATATGCCAAGCAATTTATCAGATTTCGCTATCAAAAATTTAAAAAGTAAAGGTGATTATAGGGTTTCAAAAAGTCTATATGTACGGGTAAAAACACATCCAAGATTAGTTAAAGAATGGCGCATTCGCCCAACTATCGACGGCAAACGAAAATGGATTTACATCGGCAGTTATCCAACTTTGTCACCGAGTGATGCTAGAGCGAAAGCAGCTGCACTTTTAAGCTCTGACCAAGCACCACAAACAGTTCTGCGAGATCAGAAACAAAAGAAAGTAGAGAGTTCCAGAAAGACTGCCAAGAAAGTAACCTCGTTTGCCGCTGTTGCCGAAGACTACATCGAAAACATGAAGCGCCCTGTCTGGAATGACCGAGGCCGAAGCGAGCAATCCTGGCGGAACACGTTAAACAGTTACATTCTGCCCGTGATTGGTAGTAAAGAAATCGAAGACATTTATCCTGATGACGTGGTCAAGGTTTTAAAACCCATCTGGACTACTAAACATGAGACAGCAGTTCGCACTCGATCTCGCGTAGAAAATATTATTGACTATGCAATCGCTAAAGGCATCAGCGAAAAAAGAAATCCGGCACAATATAAAAACTTGCTTGAGAATCTTTTGCCTGCATTCAAACCTGAAATAAGACATCACACTGCATTACCTTTTGATGAGTTCCCGGCATTCATGGGGGAGTTATGGGGGAAAAATGAGAGTTCCTACGAGGCTCTCAAATTGATTTCGTTGACCCAAGTACGCAGCGCAGACGCGAGAGAGGCTCTCTGGACACAGTTTGATTTGCAATCTGGCGTTTGGAACTGCCCGATTCAAAAATTAGGCGGCGAAGAGCATCGATTACCTATACCTAAGAAACTGTTATGGTCCTTGCAGGAACAAGTGGAAACGGCAGCGGATGAGCGGTTATTTCCAGGCTTAGGAAGAAATAAATTTATTACGTCGAACGCCTTAGATAAATCGTTGGATACTTTTAAGAGAAAAGATCATTTAGGAAAACGAATAACGATTCATGGATTTAGATCGACGTTCATGGATTGGGCGACAGCAACAAGTGCTGGCACAAGGGATGATGCGGATCGACAATTAGGTCATCGAGAAAGAAATGCAGTTCTTGCTGCCTATATGCGCACGGATCTTTTTGATCGAAGAGTTAAACTTATTCAGGAATACGAAGATTTCGCACTATCAGAAATTTGATCGTGCAACCATTGATCGATCTCTTCCGCAACAAAAAACTTCAGACGTGCGGAGTGTGCCATTTTTTTTGGTTGCGGAAAGTCATCAATCTCTTTGACCATGTCTGCAAACTTTCTGATAGAAACACCGCATTTGGTCGCGGCTTCTTTCTGTTTGATCAATGTAATATTTCTATACGTCACGATATCGCCACCCCCAGAAGCAAGATTACGAATACCAGGTAAGTGACCAGGCGGCTCCAGACAATTCGTCTGCGCCAACTCGGCGTTTCTCCCCATCTGCGTTTTTTCATTATGCCTATTTCACCCATGCTTTGTTCTCCTCAAAATTTTCACATTGGTTGATTTGAGTTAAAAATCCGTGTGGCATTGGTTCTCGCCAGACCTGGCAATACCCGAGCAGATGCCATGTGCAATTGATGCATCTACGCTCACCAGCCGCAGAGCTCCAGCTAATTTTTTTCATTGAGCTTGTCCAGAATCTGCTCATTTATCGATATGAGAGTTCGCATGTGCTTCAACAAATTTTCCTGGTGCTCAGAACTTCTTCTCGCCCATTCGTATGCCTCGCGCACGTCATCATCATCTAACTCAATATTGATTTTTGTCATCCTGTTATCTTCCCGCCGAATGTTTGGCGCAATTCATTGATTGTCTGATCACCGAGCATCTTCACGTCGTTGCAGGCAGCGATCTCATAGCTAGTGTAATAATCCTTGCCGTTCGCGAACTTCGCACCAGTTTTTTTATTTTCATAGCCAATCCAGTCTTCACCTGCGTCCAGTAAAGTTGCCCAGGTGTTAAGCAACGCAGGAATGAACAAATGGTCCTCACAGCCTTTTCTCTGCGCTTCTATGCTCAGATCAGTCTGGTGCTTCTCACATACCCATCGAGCGTCCCCATCGCGCTCAGGCGTGCTGTGAGCGCATGTCCTGCAATTTGCTTCAGGTGATGCGTCGTAATGGCAGATTTCGCGGTAGTCGCACCAGGAACATTTAAAAAACGTCGGGTCTTCAGACATACGCTCGGGCGGTTCACTCGATGCGATAATTCTGTCTGCTTTTGCGAGCAAGGACTCCGCGTGTTTCTTGTTCGCAGGCACCCGCTCGAAGTAGAGCTCGTCAGTGTTTTTGTTGACGACCAGGTACGCGGCAAAAGAAAGGTCTGCCAAATACATATAAATTTGCATTTGGCTGTAATGAATGGGTTTGTCCGCCTCGACGCCCAACTTCTTGGTGCGATCAAATGATTTTTGATTCGCTGTTTTCTCTTCCAGCAAATGCCACTCTGGAGAGTCTGGTAAGTTTCTGACGAACCCGTCGGCGTGTCCTAGAAGATGACCACCGCACGCGGAGAATTCCCATTGCTCGCCCGTGTCTTCATCGACATCATGCACCTCGATATCTGCGTCTTTCAGATATCCATTCAACAAAGTTTCTTCATTGTGACCTCGGCTGAGCAAGCGCACCATTCGAGGTTCCCACTGAGTTGCGACACTCCAGTGAAAGGAATACCAAAGTTTCCTCTCACACTCTTCGCCAATCTGCGAACACCCCAGATAGCGTCTGCCGACGCTAGGGGGGTTCTTGTTCGCAATCGCCGCATCGATGGCCTCGATGACGGTCGCCATTTACAAAGCCTGGTGCGGGAATGGTTTTTTTGAATTCGCAGCTGGCGCTGGCACACTCGATGTTGCTTGCTCAGTTGCTTGCGGCAAAGGTTTATACTTGGTGATCTTGTTACGCTCAACGTCGTCTTTGCCCATTTCGATTACTACGTCGATCATCAATTCATTGTGAAGAATGTCCTCTTCGTTGTCGGCTGTGCCTCTTAGTCCAATCGCATGACAGAGCCTCGATAACTCCTCTACAGCGATTTTTTCAGCAATCGGGTTGTTGTGCCGGATGTTGTAGATCATGCTGAAATCTTGACCTGATTGCGGACCCTCTAAGATCTCAAAACCAAGCCTCAAATATTCTCCTGTGCCTTTATTGTTAGCACGCTGATCGCTGTCAAAGATGACAGCCTTGTACGTGCCTGCGGGGATCAGAGGTTTATCGCGTGAGCTTTGTTGCTCCATTTGCTCTGGCTGTTTTATTCCGAAATTCAGATTACCCATGTGCTTTTTTCTCCTCAGTGGTTGGTTGCAATGATTTTGTGAGCTCGCCTGTAAACGCTGCCCAATCGAGCTGTATTTCATCGGGCAGGTTATAGCGATTCTTGGCGACGGCGTGCGGCGTCTCGACAGTCATCAGCACTCGTTCGCCCGTGCTGATGCCTTTGGTGCGTTGCTGTCCAAAGCCTTTGTCTTCTCGCCTGATATTGATTTTGTGTTTAGCGAAAAAAATACAGTCGCAGGTTTCCGCAATAATTGCAGAGGCTTTGGCGTGTAGTTTCATCTCATATCTGTCGAACGCTCCATCGACTGGGTCTTCAAATTTCCGAATGTGGCTGTGCGCGATCAGAATGATCGTCATGTCATGTTCCAGTCGAAGCGATTCCAGTGTTCGCATAAGCTCGCGGAACAAGTCAGCGGCTCTCGTGTAACCTTCTCCCCACTTGGCATCCGCGATGGACTGCCAGTTGTTTTCCTTACAGAGTTTCGCCCAAATCAACGGCTCCAGATGATCGATGCTGTCGATTACAAGTGTCTTGTAGTCGTGATCCTGGGTGAGCAATGCATCCAGACTTTCCGTTACGTGATCAAAGCTCGTTGCCAGGTCAAACGTGTCGAGCTCCAGCAAGCCTTGCCCAGCTTCTGTTTGAATGAAAATCGGCTTATTCGCGTTACTCGCAAACGTGGTTTTGCCAACCCCGGATGTGCCATGCACGACGATCATTGGTTTCCGTTCGAGCCCGTGGGTTCGTCTTATGTTTTTGAGATTTATTGCCATTTGATTTCCTCTTTAATCAGTGAAAGGGCGAACGACGGGAACCTTTACCGCTCGCGACTGCCCGTCGTCCGCATCTGCTACGCAGGAGTTCAGTCGCGAGCCTCGATTAGACTTCTTCGATCTTGAAGTGAGCCTTGCCTGGTTTGCTGGTCACGCATCGCGAAAATGATTGGAAAAAATCAGGATGCGTGGATTGCAGTGACTTGAATTTGGGTTCGTCGAGAACCTCTTTGATTTTCAGCGGCAAAACATCTGCGGGGATCTGATTGCGAATCTTCAGCAACTCTGCGCCGTCAACACTGCGATTGACTCGTGTTGTGCAGACGATGCGTTTGTTGTGCTTCGTCGTGTGAGTGATGCGACCTTCGCGCTTTGTTTCCAGTAGCGGTAACAACTCTTGCTCAAGCTCGTGCTGACGTTTTGTGTGCTGCTTCACCCAGGAGTTCTCAATCATCCAGCGTTCCGCTAGTCGAGCAATCTCGCTATCGCGGTCGTCATCCAGAGTAGGGGGTTCATTGTGGTTAAAAGGAACAGCTGTCGTGGCCATCGTCTCACTCCGTATTTGCGTATCCGCAATACGTTAGGCGATGTAAAAGGTGTTGTCAAATAGTTTACAAAAAATGTAAACAGAGATAACTCTAATGTCACATATGGTTGATGCGGGGGAAGTTGATGAACTTGTTCACCATATGACTGGTGCTGATGAGTGAATTGCGTGAGTTCGCAAACGCGATCAAGCCGCTCGCCATATCGTCTGGCACGTCGGTCAAAAACAGTTCGTCATCAACCAGGAATGCCAGTGAGAGCTTGTCGTCCATGACAACTCGCCATTGTGGGGCTTGATTGTCGTCGAACTGCTGCCTGATGGTTTCAGCGTCCATTGGTGTTATGTCTGTGAGGACGATGTCGTTGAAAAACTCTTTGATAAAAGACAAACATTCTTCGGGTTGTGCAATTCGCGTGAATTCAAGAACGTTCGTCATCGCCTTTTTTATCCAGTTTTTTTGAGCGGATAGAGACCATATCGAAAAAAATCTGGTGACGCAACAATTTCTTGAGCAAAAGCACAAACTCAAGTTGCAGTTGAAATGAAAAAACTTCTGGGGTATCTTTTATGTGAACTACGAGTTAACAGCAATCATCATAAAAGAGAAACAGGAGAAGACATGGGAAATGAAGAAACACCAACCCGCCTGTCGTTTGGGCGGAAATTGCAAATCGCTCGTCAGCAAAAAGCGGAGCGAGATGGCAGTTGTTCGCAGAAAGATGTTGTCAATTTTCTGAACGAGAACATCCCCGAGCTAGGCTGGCAACATCAACACTACAGCGCCTACGAACTGGACAATCGCAAGCGGCCACCGCATCACAATGTGGTGACGATGCTTGCTCTGTTTTTTGAGAAGCCGCTCAGCTCGCTTGCCGAATACAATTTTGTCGAAGCAGATGAAGAGCCTTCTCGCGCTGCCCAGCTGAAGGATCTTGATTTCATTAGCGATGAAGATTTCTCGCTGCTCAAGCACATGGTCGAGGCCATGGTGAATAAGGCAACAAATTTCGATGACGAGCGGGAAGCAGGGGGTGGTGAGTGAACAACAATCAAGTAACAGACGCCAGCTTGTTGCAGCTAGAAGAAGACGAGCCTGCCGTTTCGCGTGAGCTGCGATTTTTTCTGAATTCGGAAAAAGAAATTGAAAAAACGATTGCCGATTTCAAAGGCAGAAAAGAAACACCACAGCTGCTGGAAGCAAAAAGTTGGCTGTTTAAAACTGTCAATGAAGGCATCAACTATCACAGGTATAACGATAAAGGCGTTTTTGGACAAATCAAGATTACGAAACATGAACCGGCAAGTAAGCAGGTAAATGGAAAACTTGATATGTCCGCCAACGCGCTGGCCTGGCTGATTCAAAGAAGCGAGGTGATGCAGGCGTGGCACCCGTTAGCGCCAGGTCCATTTTTCATGCCAGCGACTTTCCGAGATTATGACGACGTTGTCTGGGTGGATTACGACAACATTGTCGAGCCTTCGCTGCTGACTATGAGCGGAGAAGATCAAATTCGATTCGTGCGATTTCACCGTGCGTTGCGGCAGCATTTGAGTAGGACGCCGCTTGTCGAGACTGAGCGGGGCGCAAAATTCGGGTGGATCGACATGCAGCAACATCGTGAATTCGGTTTGCGCTATCTGGTGCGATTTGAGGTGCCTAATGGCTACGACGAGTCATCCGACGACACCACGGTGGTACAGGCGTTTTGCCGAGTACCGGACAGGTTTGTTGGCGAAATGTATCGATACTGCAAGAATACAGGTAACTACTATCCGTTTAGTTACTTGCACGCCGTGTGAAAAAAGCAGGCTCCAGCTTGAATTACTTGGAGTCTGCCGACGGTGTTTTCGAAGTTGAATTGTTTTCCAGCATGATCTTCTTCATGGCTAGAAGGACGTCGTTCTGCTCTTTGGTGAGTAAGTAGACGTCCTGATAGCTTTGCAGACGATCCTTTGATTTCGGCAAGTTTTGATCGAGCTCGCCTTCCATCAGAAAATCTGGCTTGCAGTTGAAAATTCTCGACAATGCAGCTAGGACAGGCCGATGCGGTCGGTATTCCTTGTCGCCTTTCTTTGGATTTTCCCACTTTCTGATGGCGGTGTGGCTTACCCCATAGTCGGCATTTGCATCACCCAATTCTGCTCGCAACAACTCTTCAAGCGTGCGCAAACTGTAGCGATGCACAGTGCGCAACTCATAGAGTCGCTGCCCGAAACTCGTAGGCATATGTTTTCTCTTTTTTGTGAGTCAGGCAAAACAGCCTGGCTGCGACGTGATTAGAACATGTTTACAGAGTTTACGTCATCCCTTTTTTTCAAAAAATCGATTGAACACTTGGAAACCTTAATGTAAAACATGTTACCTTTATATTCACACAGGTTCATGGGGAAGAAAAAATGCCGCTGGAAATTTGGGAATCAATCACGAAATTTGGTGTGCAGAATCTTTCAAATGAATTGAATATCAGCAGGCACGCAATCTACCGATGGAACGAACGAGGGCGCATTCCAGCTAACCGTTACAGGGATTTGCTAACGCTACTCGATGTTGATCAGGACGCATTGTCCACCGCCATCTGGCCAAACTAAAAACAGATGTCGGCTCAGGAAGAGGCACATCGACTGATTGAGGAAGGGTTTACAGTGGTGCCTGCCCATCATCGCGGCAAAACACCAGTCGTGCCTTGGGCGGAATGGCAGGATGCAGATCCGCCAGATGCTGTGTTTGCGGATTGGTTGTCAACCAAATATCAACAGTGCAACTACGCCATTATCTGCGGCAAACAGATCATCGTCATCGACACTGATAGTGCAGAAGCTGAGGTTTGGGTGAAAGAAAATCTGGCGTTCACACCGCGCACAGTCAAGACAGCTCGCGGCAGACATTTCTATTTTCAGGTCACGCCAAATCTCGAAATCAGGAACTCGACCAACGCGAGTGCAAAGATCGATATACGAGGCTCAGGGGGGATCGTCATTGCACCAGGCAGCATTCACGAATCAGGCGCTGTCTACACCGAGGAGATCGCTCAGGGTTGCGATGGCGATTGGCGAGAGCTCCCAAGAATAACGCAGGAAGATATCAGCAAGATCGAGCGCTACAACAATCCACTGAGTCTGGTTGATGCATCGATTACAGGTGTGATTGAAGGCAATCGAAACGACGAGGCTTGCCGCAAAACTGGCGTGCTGCTCAATCAAGGCTACACACACGAGGAGATTGTCGAAGACTTATTACGCTGGAACGAGAACAACGATCCTCCGATGTCGCGGGTCCAGGTAAACCAGATCGTCACAGACATCATAAAATCTCGGGATAGGCAAGAGCAGAAAAAAGCTAACGAGCTCATTGAGGTGAAGGAAGAGCTCACTTCAAGCATGGCACCACAGCCGTTTCTTCTTACCGATTTTGCAGACATCCCACCACGACAATGGATTTATGGTCGGCACTACATCAGGAAATTTCTGTCGGTAACGGTAGCGGCAGGGGGTAGCGGAAAAACAGCGCTGACTTTGTGCGAAGCCATGGCGATGGCATGTGGAAAGCCCCTGTTAGGCACGGAAACCGAGCAGCGCAGAGTATGGGTCTGGAATCTCGAAGACCCATTGGAAGAGTTGCAGCGCAGACTGGCAGCGATCTGTTTGCACTATGAGATAGACCAGGACGATTACCGCGATCATCTTTTCGTTAACTCTGGTCGGGATTCCCAGTTGGTCATTGCAGAGCAGAGCAGTAATCAATCCGTGCTAACGCCTGCGGTTGAAGTAGTTACCGAGTTTATCCAGGCGTACAACATTGATGTGGTGCTAGTCGATCCTTTTGTGAGCTCGCACAGACTGAATGAAAACGATAACAGCGGTATGGACCTGGTAGTGAAAGCCTGGGGCAAGATTGCCGAGCAAGGTCAATGTGCCGTGGAGCTCGTGCATCACGTAAGAAAAGCTCAGCAAGGTCAGTCAGCAACGTATGGCGATGCCCGAGGGGCTTCCGCCCTGACGGATGCTGCGCGGCATGTTAGGCGCTTAGTGCGAATGACGGCGGACGAAGCACGTCTTGCGGACATCGATGAGGATCAGGCGTGGCGATATACCCGAGAAGCAGACAGCAAAGATAATCTTGCGCCACCAACCACAGACAATTCCTGGCGAGAGATGCGGTCCATTGATCTCCCAAATGGCGATAACGTCGGCGTGATTGAAAAGTGGGATTGGCCTGATCCTTTTTCTGACGTGACAGTGAATGACCTCGAGGCAGTTAAGCGAGCGTTAAAGGGAGAGTTCTATCGTTTCGATGTCAGGAGCAAGCAGTGGTACGGCTATGCAGCCGCAGATTGTCTGGGCATGGATGGGAATGAAGCAGCCGTGAAAAGCAAAATCAAACAGCTTATGTCCACCTGGATTAAAAACAATGAGTTTGAAACTTACGACATGCTCGATCCAAAAACACGCAGAGAGTTTAAGTACATTCGGCCGTTGTTTCCGTCAACAGATGAGGTTCCGTTTTAAGCACAAGGAGACAGAGATGAATTACAACAAAGAAATGGAAGAAAGAAAGTTACAAGAAAGTGATTTTAACAAAGTGTATTGGTGTCCCAATCTCAATAAACATTTAGAGCTCACTGGAATAGATATTACTGACGGGGCTCTTTACATGGGGAGAGAGTTTGACGTTATCAATGGCGATTATGTTGAAGGTTTAATTTATTACGGGGTAGAAAAAACGGAATTGTTTCCTATCGCTTAGGGACTCATAGCACAAGGAGGTGCTGACATGTTGCAACAGTTAATTGGTCCAGTAACGGGATTGTTAGATAAATTTATTCCTGATGCCGATACCAAGAATCGTCTGGCGCATGAAATCGCCACGATGTCAGAACGCCACGCGCAGGAAATAGCACTCCAGCAAATCGAAGTGTTGAAACTTGATGCTAAAGGCAACTGGTTTCAATCAAGTTGGCGACCTCTGTGCGGGTACGTTTGTGTCCTGGCGTTGATGATTAATTTTCTCGTATCACCTATCGCAGCAGGATTCGGCATTGTTATACCGCAAGCTGACGCGGGAGTGATGATGCCAATTCTTCTAGGAATGCTCGGATTGTCGGGCGGTAGATCGTATGAACGAATCAAGGGAGTGAGTAAATGATGGAATTGAGGCAGCAATAAATTGTGGATTCTTCCGCGCAACTGCCCACTGTCCTCTCGCTTTGCAGCGGATATGGTGGCATCGAAAGAGGACTTGAGCTTGCCGGGCTTGAACATCGAGTCCTCGCTCATGTGGAGATCGAAGCCTTCGCTATTGCGAACCTGGTTGCGAAGATGGAAGCGGGTGAGTTGGCTCCCAGTCCTATCTGGACGGATGTTAAAACCCTGCCAGTGGACTGCTTTCGAGACCGAATTGACGTGCTCACTGGCGGTTATCCCTGTCAGCCCTTTAGCAATGCAGGGAAAAGACAGGGGAAGGACGATTCTGACGGACGACATCTCTGGCCCTACATCTGCGACATCATCACAGCAGTTCGACCTGTTCAATGTTTCTTTGAAAACGTCGAAGGACACCTCTCTCTCGGACTCAGAGAGGTCATCGAAGACCTGGAAGGCATTGGTTACGAGGCGACGTTCGGAATATTCAGTGCGGTTGAAGTCGGCGCACCTCACCAGCGGAAGCGGGTCTACATTCTGGCCGACACCCTCAGCGAGAGATCACAAGGGAGGTTACAAGGGCGGCAGGATACGCAATGGCAAAGTGAGTATGGATACGCTGGACGTAGCAGTTCAGCACACCGACAACAAGGATCAGACATCTGGGACGTTGAACCCGACGTGGGTCGAGTGGCTCATGGGATTGCCGACAGGGTGGACCGAATTAGGTTGCTGGGCAACGGCGTTTGTCCACCGACAGCCGCCAGAGCATGGGCCGTCTTAAACGAACAAATCAAGGAGAAATAATGAGCCCTGAGATCAAAGATTTTGACGGAGATGGCCGGGTTAGCCAGGAAGAGGCTTTGCTCAGTAGCAAGCTGGAGAAAGACGACACGATGCGTCAGCAGAGTTGGGTGGCGCTCATTGCCATGGTGGTCTATCCGCTGCTTTCCTTCGCACCAGTCGCCACAGAGCGTCTGAGCACGATTGGGAGCATCAGCGACATGTTTTACATCGCTATGGCCGGAGTTATTGGGGCTGCTTATGGGAGTCAGGTGGTGATGAAGAAGAATGGAATCAAATAATGGCTAGACAGAAGTATGTCTGCAAATTCTGCCAGGTGAGTGATCCGAATCAGTTCACTAAGAAGTGGTTGTATGAGTGTCGGAAATGTAGGGCAAAGAAGTCTCAGGACAGACATTTTGAGAAGTTTGCAGAGTTGATTGAACAGCAGGAACTGGTGAATAGGCATTGGAGAATAGCTTGCTCAAGTCTGGAAAACGAACCTGAGCAAACCTGAGCAAACGGTAGCTCAGTAGAATGGTTGCTCAAGTCCTAAATTTCCTTTAGGACTAGCAACCTAACCTGAGCAGGGTGCGAGGTTCTAAACCTGAACATGAGCAAAGCTGAGCAAGGAGGCTCAAATGAGCAAGTTGGAAGAGGTGTTTGCTAGACAACTCGAAGAAAAGAATATTCCGTTCGAGCGGGAATTGATGCTCATACCTGGAAGACGATTCAGATTCGATTTCGTGTTTCAGTACGCGAAGTTGGTAGCCGAGATCGAAGGTGGAACCTGGAGTGGTGGTAGACACACTCGAGGGAAAGGATTCGAGGACGACTGCATCAAATATAACCTGGCTCTGGAGCAGGGTTATCGTGTGCTGAGATTCACGTCGCGATTAGTGAAAGAT
>VTLG01012883.1_pt1 | contig 36918 bp, 44 predicted proteins | sample 4694571 | NCBI WGS metagenome assembly VTLG01 (sample SAMN12604809, study PRJNA352737) | marine metagenome | biome: ENVO:00000447; feature: ENVO:00000209|ENVO:00000569|ENVO:01000036; material: ENVO:00002151; isolation source: viral sequences binned using virsorter ...
CCTTAAAGTTTGTCCCGCAACGGCCGCAGATGTGGCTAAATCAGCCCCCGATGCCGCGGCAAGGGCTAATGTGTCCTTTGTTACGCCCTGTATTTGCTTGCTTGTGAAACCTAATTTTGCGAACTCTGTCTGTAATTCGGCTACTTGTGACGCTGTAAATACCGTTGTGGCCCCTAATTGGCGGGCATTTGATTCAAGCTCTTTGAGCTGGTCGGCCGTAGCGCCCGAAATTGCCGCCACGTTGGACATATTCTTTGTAAACTCCCTACCTACACTAACTACAGAAGAAATCGCCCGCATTGTGCCATATAACGCGACCGTAGTAAGCCCAAGTTTAGCAACTAAACCACCAAGCGACCCTCCGGCTCTGGTTGTTGCCCCCTCAAGCCCTTTTGTTCGTTGTTCAAGCTCTTTATATTGCTTCTTTAACTTGGCAATACCCTTGGCTTGAAACTCAATAGTTTGTTTTAGATTCTCTGCCACGCTTTTTTGTTTCCCGGTTTTGGTATGTAGTTATAATTCCCTTAATGATATAATGCTTATCGATCCACGTCCTCGGAGTCGATCCATAATCGCCTTTATGCGGCGGTGTACCTGTGTCTTGTGCGTACATATACCGCTGTAAATCATGTTGGAATTTATTGCTTAGAAAGATATTTATGTTGCAAAAAAAGGCGAGCTGTGCGTATGTGTCTAATATTGCACCGCTGGAATTGCCCTTATTGAAGTCTAAAGCCTCACGGTAAACCCGAAGTGTATAATCAATGACTTCGGTTTTATTATTAAATGTTACTTGGTTTCCAGATTTTAATACTGATTGAGCAGTATAGGGGAATGCGTCAAATTCCGGCCTGCTATCTGGCATCCCCAATAGGCCACAGGCCGTATTGATTCCCAACAACAGGCCATCTATTCCCCCAATACTTGAGCTTCTTGTATTAAGGTCATCAATTCATCTTTTTCTTCGAGGTTCATTTGCTTTATAACGCCATCAGATGCGACGCCGTTAATTTCCTTGTAATCCTTGAAGTCGCCCCCGGCTAATCCATAACGTATCCATTGCGTACGGGCTTTAGATGAATTTAAAATGGTCTTTATCGACCCGCCATCAAAAATTACTTCGGGAATGTCGGTGCATTCATCAATTTGATCGACTGACATTGATTTGATTTTAACCTTACGCCCAGATTTGAGCTTTTTATCGGCCATTTTCCCTCCTGTTTAAAAAATTAAGTTGCTTTAATTACTGCAAGGTTTGCATCCCCATCTGTTCCCGCTGTTGATCTCCAAGGTATCTCTACAAACATTCCCTCATCAGCAAAATCAATATTATGCCCCGTCATCCTTGCGTTTGGTATAGAGAAATCCCAGTTGCCACCGTCGTTTAAAGCGATTGCATAATTTGTGTTCGCCTTCCAATCCGCCAATGCATCAGCGGAATTAGCCTCATACTTAACCGTTATAGAGCCCGATATTTCATAAAGGCCAGCCCTATTATATCCATCAGTTTCGGCGCTTGTCCCCTGCCACCCTACCCTGTTGGCGGGGTTTGATATTGTACAAGTAAAAGCGGATACAGTCATGGCGTGACCCCCCACCGTTAAAGTCGTGAAATCAAAAAGCCCCTTTTCATAATTTACCGCAGTTGTAGCGCCCGTTACGCCAGAATCTTTAACAACTGGCTTATATCCTGAGTAAAAACTACCAGAAGCGTGCAATTTACCCGCATCTGTACCCATATCCATTGATAGCGTCAAATTCTGCAATACTGCACTGTGCATAATTTGATCGTCTGACGCTAAACCTGAAGTGGTAGGTGGAGCAACCAGCAATATTATACCTACATTGTCGGCAGTTGTTGACCCGTGAGAATAATCGTTTGTTGTATTTGCTATAGTGGGCGTAACCGTTATTGTACCAGTACAATCTGCAATGTCAAGAGCTAAACTTAATAAAGTCTGTAACATAATTTCATTTTCTACAAGATAATCAAAATCATAAGTCCATACACCAGACCCGTAGTGGCGTATCATATCGCCATCCTCTAACGACCTTCGACCGCTTCTCATTACATCTGCCGTTTGGAAACCGCCATCATAATTGATGCCATTAATTTGCGCAACGCGCATAAACAACCTTGACCCGCTTACAAAATCAGCGTCCGCCAAACTTCCGTCCCCTCCAATAGCTAAAGCAGACACGTCCTGTTTGCCTACTACTAATTGATATTCTCTGCCAGATGCGTTGGTAGCCATAAGCTATCTCCTTTATACTTCCTTTATTAAATTATTAACGAGCAAATACTGCATTCTTTTTTTTGTGACACCCTTTAACTCGTCACTTTTACCGCCAATCATTGCCTTATGCTGTTCTTTCGTCAGCATCCTATCCGATACAATATCTTTAAATTGTTTTGTAGCTTTATAAGCCTTAATTTTTTGCGTTTTACCCATATTACTGCTCCTAATTTAAATTAATCTGCCCGACTTATTCTACACGAAAATGAAAAACGGGCGACATGGAGGCCATCAACCGCGTCTTCACCCCCCTCAAAATCATCAAATAATACATCACTAACGACGCCATCATGCCAAGGGAAAGATGCCGCCCCATTTTCCGTATTATTATATAATAATTGATAAAGCCTTTCCGCGTCTGAATAAAACTGCCCATAAAACGCCTCGTCACCTACTTCACCCAAGGAGTAAAGCGCGATAGCGACATTGTACAGTCTACGCCATTCACTAGCCAGCAAAATATCGGTTTCCGCGCTTGAACCCCATAAACGTACCGAATATGAGCCATGATCTTTATAATCTGGCGATATATAAACCGTACAAGCACGGTCTGTCGTAATAATAGACCTAAGTTTAACAAGTACGTTAGTATAAAAGACGTTATTGTATGACGTATCAAGAACAAGGGCCATATATTATAATTTAAATCTTCTGTGGCCTGCACGAATTGTACCGCCTTTGAAATTGTGGAAGGGGATATGATATGATCCTCGCGATAATACAATATTGCCTGTTTTAGACGTCCTTACGTCTTCGCTTATGCCGTGTACTTCGATTTCCCATTCATTATTTGCCGTCGCGGACGTTGAATCAGTTGACCCGGCAAAGCGGATTTCTAAACCTCCGGCGCACATTTGGAAATCACCGTTAATTGTTTCAGCGGTCACAACTTGTGAAGCCTTTAAGTCGCTTGATGACTTTTCCCAAACCGAATAAGTGGCCGTACCTATGGCACCTCCGCCAATCACTTTAACCTTTAGTAGATCATAAGTCCCGGTATAATAACCCCGGGTTTGTACCGGGCGAACGCCTCCGGCCGTATAAGTTACGTCGCGGATAACACCATAAGAAGAGTCCCCAGTAACTTGATGCGGCAGTTGTATATCGCCTGTCTTTAATCCTAATAAATATTCGTCAGCCTCTTCTTTAAACGCTTCCGCGATTTCATTCAGGGGATCATCAGCTTTTAACATCATGGAAACAGCCATTAAGGCCGCTGTCCTTTTTATGATATATGGATATGTCCCTTCGCGATCAAGGTTAATTTCCGAAGCCATGCGCGAATCAAGTTTAGCCTCAACATAACGGCTTGCGTTCCGGCGGTATCTTTGCGTTAATGTTGTTGCGTCTTCGCCGGATTCCATAATCATATCGCTTGGATTTGTAGCACTATTGTAGTAATAAACGGCATCTAATGTAGACTCATAAAACCACTCAGAGTTTCCATTTACTACTCCGCTATTTGCCTCCGCGGCTCCTAAATCTTCGCCGTTTGCAAAAAGTTGCGTTACTAAACCGCAATTATCCGCTCTATATAGGTTACTGCTATGAGTTACCCACCCATAAATCCGCGTTTTACTGTCTGCCGCCTTAATTTGTGGATATACGTCGTATAAATCGCGCTCCGTGCAATATTCAATGGTAGAAGTAACGGCCATTAATTAGTGCTTGGATCTAAATTGCGAAAAATACCCTTGCCGACGTTAGATGATTTGCGTTTTACCGACTTGTCTGGGCTTCGTCTTGCCGGAACCTTAAAAGAGCCGCCGCTACCGCCGCTTTTAATCCCGTATTTCTTATGATAAGCCTTTCCTACTGGCATAACTAACTCCTTTTCTTCTTAGCATAGTAAGCTCGTACTTGGCCTTTGCTGTAAGTCCTTCCTGACGGGCTTTTATACTTTCCTTTTTTCTTACCTCGTTTAACTTTTTTAAAAGGCACTATTAAAACTGGTCAATGACCTTTTTTAGTTCCTTGACCAATAAATCGTCCTTCTTGCTTGGCGTCATCTTGGCCGCCATAGTTAAAATCTTTAAGATAAACGCTTTTAGGCCGCGTTTCTTAACCTGTTTTTCAATATATCTACTTAGAAGGCTCATTTTTACCCGCTATTTTATACACCGACTTCTTAACCGCAGTCCAAATTAAATCATCCCACTTACTCGGGGACAATGCGACTGCTTTATCAACGGCCATAAGGCCAATTAAAACGTATTCCCAGTTATTCAATAACCACTGTTCCATTTATATCCTCATTTCATATATGCGACAAGCGCAATAAATATCGTTAATACAGAACCGACCAGCATTAAGATGCCCTTCATGAAGGCGACCGTGCTATCTGTTTTATTTTGTCGATCAATATAATGCACGAAATTACGATCTATAGAATTTAATTGCATTTGTATATTATCGAGTTTTTCGGTATGCGTTGCCAATTCCTTAGTGACTGTCGTTTCAAATTTACCATTTTTCATACTTCTAATGCCCTCCTAAACCAACCATAATAATATTTCTCGTATTTATCGGGACGCTTAATTACAAGGCCCGCGTAATGCAAGACCCTAAAGGCCCGAAATCGCTCTGCTTCTAAATTTTGTACGGCTTTTATTGTATTCGGGCCGATGCGACCATCAACGGCGATTGCTTTCCCTTTGCCGTTTTTGTGATTGGCGGCAGATTGAAGAATCATAGTTGCCCTCGACCTACCTTGATTAACCACTGTATCGAACATACACTCCTGTAAATGTTCCGGCAATTTCTCGCATTTAGACGGTATAAAATAATATTTTCTGTATATATCAACGGCCTTACGCTTAGTTAAAGCCTTTATTTCCGATGAGGTTAAATTAGTCCCCTTTTCGGAAATACCGTATTTCGTTGTTCCCCCGGTATCAACAACAATTTTTGCGCCGCCTTCGCGCTCGATCAATGGTTCTATAAAATCATCAAATTTACTCATGCAAACACCGCGTTTTTTTCGTTTTCATGCCTGTCATGCAAGTAACAAGCCGTTAAAATGGTTTCATAATTGTCTTTTTTGATGTTCATCATTGGATATCTTAGCCGCGCAACGGTCATCCAGTGATTATCGCGTTCGTCTTTGTCGTCAGGATATAAGCCGAAGTAATCCATCCAAGTTTTTGAGCTGACAACTTCAAAACCCCAATTAAGAGCAATGAAAACGCCTATCCATATTCCCACTTCTTTAGCGTTGTCAATATTGAGGATCGCGCAATAGGCTTTATCGTTGCGGTGCGTTTGATGTAGTTGATACTTGCGTAATACACTCATATCAATACCCTTTTTTAAAGGATGTACCGCGTGTCTTCCTTGGTAAAGGATAGACATATATTGTCCCGGGCTTACGGCGACATATATCATGTTTCTTCGCCGATTGTTTTAACAACGCCGTCGTCTAATATGTGCTTTCCTACTACAAACCGCCCGTGAACATCATCGTAATGGGCTTTACACTTATCTGTATATAACTTTTCCGCCTTTTCAAGATCGTCGGTCTTTAATACAATCGCCCCGTCGGCCCAGACAACATAACTTTTTGCGACAGATACGGTTATATCTTCGTCAAACTCGTAAGGTCTAACGTATATTTTTACGTCTTTGCCTTTGTGGGATTTACGGAATAAGATCTTATGCCTCGGTGGAATCCCCCGGATCGTCCTCTTTTTCCTCGAATGATGGCAAGGCTATGCTATTATAATGCGCCTGTAACGCCGTGCTATCCAATAAAGCACTGTTTAAACGCCCTATTTCTATGTTTAAAGCGAGTAATCTCTCGCAGGCATGAACTACCTCACCTGTAAGCTCTTCGCGCTTTTTAACCACTTCTCTGCCATCTTTTAAGGCCATTTTATATTTCCGGGTTTCTTGTTCTTCGACTTGGTTTTCTTTCGCCATTTTCCCTCCTGTTTATTAGTTTATAGTTTTTTAAGGTCTGCAAGAAGCGCCTCAAGATCGGCAACCTCTTCATCTATTCGCGCCGCTTGGGCCGCTTTATCGCCTTTCAGCCGTTTAATGTCGCCTTCTACTTGGCTGACTTCAAAGCTCTGTACGCTATCTGCCAAGGCTTCGCCCGTGTTAGAATCAAATTGTTTTTTAACAACCTGTAATTCTTGGTGCGATTGCTCTGCTTCTGCGTTACGCACTACGCGACCGTCTTCATCCGTAACTTCCTTAACGGCCTTACGGTCAACGATCTTTTTCTTGCGCGCTGTAACCTTCGACTTTTCTTTTAATGCTTTATATCCTCGCATTGTTTGTCCTTTCTTTAGATTTCAACGAACTGTATTTACTCCAATCCATTTTATTCTCCTGTTATTTAACAAAGTACATTTCTACTGTATCAGAAACGTCTTTCATTTTAATCCAATTTCCTGTTGGCTGACCTTTGGTGATTGGAATCTGCCCCAGTAAACCAACGATATGCCATTCATCACGTTCTTCTCTTGACTTGTATTCCTTAGAGTCATCATAGTCAGGATTCAGCTTCTGTCGTTTTCCAGCATCAATAACTTCAGCATCGTCTGGAGCTGTTAAGCTGTCAGGTATTCTGTCGCTATGATACGAATGTTCTCTGAAATAAGTATCTGCAACAGCGGCTTCTTTTACATCACCAACTTCTTTACCTTCGGGAAGTTCATCGCCTTCTTTATATAATACTTCTCTACTGCCTTCGACTTTGAAGTATTGTAGCTGTTCTTCTTCTGACTTACCACGCTTTATATATTCATCAAAATCAACTTCTACCGACCATTTAGTGAGCGTATGCTCTTCCCATATATCAGCACCATAATCATCTTTCATATACTTCTCCGCCCAATGGAATACGTGAGAACCACCAACGATACACTGTGCTGACTTTGGTCTAATTGCGCCAAGGGGAGTATCGCCTTCAGAACAAACTACAATTTTGTCACCATCAAGTTTGACTGAAGTCCCACTTGCAATTACTTTACCATCTTTACTTTCAAAATATTCTGCATAGTCAAGAGATTGAGATGCGTTGATTGAACCTTCAGCGTCTATTTGTCCTGCGGCAGATATAAGAACTCTGGCAGTCGAATTATCGGCATCGTAACATCTTAAAAATCTATCTGCATTAGCGTTCATGGAGATATAAATAGCTTCTTGTGTCCCACTTGGATTTGGCGTATCCATGATAATGGAATGTCCATATATATCTCCACTTAATGTTCCACCGTCAATATCAACAGAAGTATATTGTCCATATACATTGGCATCCACCGTACCAGCATCAATATCTACAAGATTATATTGTCCATACATATTTCCCACATCGGTACTACCACCCATTGCCGTGTTAAAATATCCACCATATATACTTTCAGATTCACCAGCAGAGGCTTGTGAATTGGTATAAACTTTCAATCCTGCCAAAGCGGCAAAATATGTATCTCCATCATTGAAGTACATAGTTTCTCTAAAACCAGTAATATCATGACTATTAGTTGTAGCACCAGCCGTCTTGGTATGTTGATTATGCTGACCGTACCAAGTGGAGGCTCCTGTATCAAGAGAAGTATTAGCCATTTGCATTTCACCACAATAAACCTTTGCCCCACTATCCTCTGCCATATACACTGCGGTAACATTGCTATCACCAAGTGTTACAGAGTTGTCTGCTACGCCTTCTGCTTCAAAACCAATTACTGTTTGATTAGTTGCGGTAGCATCATCAGTGTCTGCATATTTGCCTATACAAGTATTTTTAGTTCCTGTAGTAATTTTATCACCAGAGTATGAACCCATCAGCACATTATCACTCGAAGCTCCTTGCATAACATAACCAGAACGAAACCCCACACAAACATTATTATGCATTGTACCTCCATCCGCTCCAGCATTTCCACCAAAAGCCATGTGTCCAATAGCCGTGTTATGGTCTCCAGTAGTTAATCCGTATGTTCCCTGATATCCAACATTCTGTCCTATTAAAACATTTGCCACACCTTCAGTAATTTTTGCACCAACTTGGTATCCTATTGCTACGCTTCCTTGAGTATCTACACTATTAGCGGCTGTCAAGGCTTGATATCCAATAGCAACAGTTCCTGTTTGAGCACTTGCACCAGTATCATCCATCGCTAAAGCACCAACAACCACACACTTTGCTATAGCCGCCGCTCCACCATTTCCAGCCGAAGAACCTATTAGAACATTGTAGTCAGAACTTCCATCGTCAATGGCGGCTCCAGCACCATATCCAACCACTACATTATTCTCTTCCCCAGCATTAGCCGTAGCAAAAGCATTATATCCAACTAAAGTATTATATGAGTTACCAACCATTGCCGCACCCGCACTTTTACCAACCGCTGTATTTCTTCCACCACTGGTAATAGCCACCAAAGAATTATAACCTACTGCTACATTATCTGCACCATCTGTAATAGCTAACAACGAATCTTTACCTACGCCTGTGTTATTGCTATGATTATTACTTGACACTCCTAAACCCGCAGAATTTCCTACAAAGGTATTATTTGAGCCAGTTGCATTAAATTTACCAGCATTAAACCCAAGAGATGTATTATAATCCCCTGTTGTTACGCTTAATGATGAGTTATTACCCAAAGCAGTGCTACCCACTCCCTCTGTGAGTGCGGCGAGGGAGCTCTTGCCAATAGCGGTTGTAGCATCAGCATCAGTACTATTAATAGCTGTACCAGCATTATATCCAACACAAGTTAAATAACTTGTAGTAGTAGCGGCATCACCAGCCGCAAATCCACACAAGGTATTTTGACTACCAGTAGTTAGAATTTGACCTGAAGCCGAACCAAGTAACACATTAAAATCGCCGCTTGTTATTGCACTCCCAGAATAATGACCTACTGCGGTATTATTTACGGCTCCCGTCATATTAGCATCCATAGTATAATTACCTATACTTACATTGCTATTATTGACCGCAGTAGTCTGGTTGCCTCCTTGAGATTGATAACCAATAGCAATACAGTCATCAGAACCAGTAGTTGGAGATATTAATGTCTCAAAACCAATAGCTATATTTCTTTCGCCTTCAGTAATGGATTTTAGTGCAGTTTTTCCAATAGCAATACTATAATTAGCTCCAGTAGTTGTACTGCCAGAACCTTTCATTGCTTCATATCCTATAGCGACACAACCATCTACAGCTTGCCCCGCCTGTACATCTGACATTGCATTAAAACCAACCGCAGTATTATATAGTGCAGTAGTAGCAGTAGAAAGAGCATTTGCACCAAGTGCGGTATTTTTAGTTCCGCTTGTTATTTCATCTCCGCTATCAGCTCCTACAAAAACACTTTCTGCCGCTGAAGTGACATTCTCACCTGCATTTTGACCAATTGCAACATTGTTATCTGCGGCAGATGTCATACTACCACTTAAAGCCGCATACCCTATTGCTACGTTAGCACCACCTCCATCATTTGAACCAGAAAAAGCATTTCTACCTATGGCTATATTTCTACTTACAATTGCACCATGCGTTCCACCTCCTGCGTCCATTCCGATATATACATTGTCAACGTGAGCATAAGCTCCCGCTCCATCCCCCGCATAATCTCCAATGGCCATATTCCTATCAAAACCAGTATGATTAGCATTACCGAATGACGCTTTACCAATAGCCATGTTATTGTTCATTCCAGTAGTAGCCGCATCAAATGCTTCATATCCAATTACGGTATTCTCGGATGAGGCCGTAAGAGCTTCACCCGCTCTATATCCAATAGCTAAATTGGCAGAACCAGTGGTCACTGCTCCAAGAGCCGCCCTACCAATAGCAACACTACCAGCAACTTCATCTTCACAGGCTCCAGTCATAGCGGCATATCCTATTGCTACTACACTACTAACAACTTGACCTGAAGTACCGTCCAAAGCATAAGTGCCTATTGCAATATTTGCATCAATTCCATCAGTGGTAGTAGCAGAACCAAAAGCATTATGGCCAATAGCTATATTATCATCACCTACAGTTAAGGAATCAGCCGCTTGGTATCCGATAGCCAAATTCCTTGCTCCAGTCGTGAGGGCTTTAAGAGCTTGGTTTCCCACAGCAACACTGCCATCAATTCCAGTAGTTGTACCACCAGCTCCTTTAATTGCTTCAAAACCAACAGCTACGCATCCAGTTATAGCTTGTCCAGCTTGAATATCAGCCATCGCCTCCTGTCCAATTACTACATTCGATGCCGCTGTTGTTGGAGTAAACAATGCTCCCTGCCCTATAGCTACATTAGAACCACCAGTTGTTATGTTAGAAGCCGCATTTGAACCTAATGCGACATTATAATCTGCTGACGTTAAATCAGTTAATGAATTATAACCCAATCCAACATTATAAGTAGCACCACTTACACTTCCTGTACCCGCTGAATTATGTCCAATAATAGTATTATAGTCAGAACCATTATCGCTACCAGCATTAAATGCGGTGTATCCGAATACAGTGTTATTCGAATTGTTATCATTATTCGATAGGCTGATTCGGGAGTTGGCATCGAGTGCAAACCTAACAACATCATCTGTTGACAGTTGCAAGGTGTTAGTTGAGTGCTGAAAGGATAATTGCCCTTGCTGAACAGCTCCTGCATCGCCAAAAGCTACTGCACCTTGATTTGTAGAAAGTATAGTTATACCTGTATTTGCAGTATCTGAAGAACCAACTATTACATCAGATATATTTACATTTGGAGCAGTCGCTAATGATGGTGTTGAATCAGCTCGTGAAAATAATGCTGAACCTCCAGCTACCGTTAATTGTTTAGACGGTGACGAGGTTCCTATACCTACGAGACCAGCATCAGTAATTCTCATGCGTTCATCTAATGTAGCTGTTCCTATATCGGTCGTATGAAAGGTTAAATAAGTACCATACTCAGCACCATTAACCCATGTTTCAGCGGCAGTTCCCTGAATTTTAGCACCAACTTCAAAAGAATTACTATCAGAACCAATAAAACTTATTTTTCCTAATGCATCATCAGCATCTACTGCCGTATGTGTTCCAAGCGTTCCATGATTACTACGTCTGAGTTGAATATCTGATGCGTTTCCAGCGGTAGTATTATATGAATCAATCCGTATATTTGGTACGTCTTGACGTATTTCCAGAATAGAAGCAGGGGACGAGGTTCCTATACCAAAATTTGCTCCCAATACCGATATATCTCCAGAAGCATCGAATTCTATTCTTTCATCAGAATCAGATATACCTATTGAGGTATCGTCAGCCATTAAGATGTTGGCTCCCATTGTTAAATCAGCCGCCATATTTACTGCGCCATCAATATCAACAGCGTCTAAGTTTGCAGTGCCATCAACGTCTATACCGCCAGCGAAAGTAGTATTACCCGTAGTATGAGCAATATCTAATATAGATACCCACGAACCGCTACCTAAAGTATAAAGAGAAAAAGTACCACCATCAGTTGCTTGAAACTTCCAAGTGTCATTATTATCCTCAGAATTATCCGCTTCCATAATAAGAATTGCATTTGCCCCAGAGCCAGCTCTAATAGATAGTTCTCCAACTTCACTCGAATCAAGATTCTTGATTTGAACAACTCCATTACACTCCACATTGCCAGCTACTGTCAGCGTGCTTGCCATATCAACGGCTCCATCAATATCTACTATATCAAGATTTGCAGTACCATTTACATCAATATCACCTTCTAAATCTATATTGTCTGCAACAACTAAATTGCCATCAGCTATGTTTAAAGCCGTTTGTCCATTTGTTCCTGTAATGGTTAATAATTCTTCGGAAGCATCCCAAACAAATGAATCTCCAGATGTTCCGCTATGAAATGTTACATCGTGTCCTGAACCATCAGATCCAATTGTTAAAGCACCCGTAACAGTCATTGTATCAGTGCTTGATTCGGTGAGCTTTATCATGTTAGCACCACCGACATATATATCTAATACATCAGCGCCAGATTCTTGGATGTATGTATCAGCTCCGCCGTCAAAATATAGTTTATTAGCCGCTTGGATAGCTACATAATCAGAGGCTCCGCCGCCAGCTTCCGCTACTTCTAAAACAGTTACACCGCCAACAACAAGATCAACTTTGTCCGCGGATACTTCGTATAAATATGTATCACCCCCACCATCAAGATATAATTTCCCGGTTGCGGCCAGTTTAACATTGCTGTTAGTTGTATCAATAGTAAAGACGTCCCCGCCATCACTATCCTTGCGAACAAGGAACGCTTCCGTACCTGTAACGTCTAATATTGTTGAATTTGAAACGACAGACGTTAAGTTGATTGACGCGTCCCCGGATACGGCAACATTGCCGCTTACGGTTAAATCGCCGCCAATCGTTCCGCCTGCGGATAAGTTTAGAGGTATTGCAGTCCCTTGTACACCTTGTAACATATTATATCTCCACTATTCTTACGGCCCCTGCACTGCCTTTTCCTAAATGATTAAAATATATTGTTGCACCTAATCCCCGCGGAACGGTAATAAATACTATTGTTGACGCCGGGATAATTAAATCGTTTGCGACAGTTACATCTGTCGTTGTCGTAGAAAAATTAAAATATAATTCTACCGCACTATATACGCCGATCTGCGCTGTGGCCCCACCTACTGCATAATGGATTGTATTTGTGTTTGCCGTTCCGCCGTGAGTGGCAACCGTTGCAACCGTCCATCCACCGCCAACTGATAAATTAACCGCTTCCTGTACCGATCTTTTGTGTAAATCTGCCATTATATTCTCCTCTTACAAGTCTATTCCAAAAACTATTTCAATATCGCCAACACTAAAGGATGGCGTCGTATTACCCGGATCGTTTTCGCTTGCTAACCGACCCGCCACATATACGCTGGCCGATCCAGACTCCGCCTGCAACATTAAAGGTAATTGTGGATATGTTTTGGTTGCTCCCGTAAAAGCCTTATATCCCTGCATTATAGTGTATACTCTGCCGCCACCGGGGTTTTGTTGTAAATTATTAGCGTCAACATATATACAGCCAAGGTTTTTAGCCGTGCCAAAATCGCTGTCGCTCATACTCCATGCGGCATTGACCGTACCAACGCTTTGATTAGCCTGAAAAAACCATAACTGAAGGTCAAATAAACTCGCTGACTTTGAGTTTATCGTTATATTAATTAATTTTGAGGCTCCCCCCGGGTAAGCAACAGCATTTGGTATTTCTGTTGTATCAAATAATATGTCATTATTTGAATATTGAACGCCAGTAATCGTAGGTGTTACCCTAATTGCCGCCCGTTGTGCTACTATATTTAGCGCCTCTGCCGTGCTAAATTTATGTATATTTGCCATTTTATCCCCTATAGTTTAGTAGGGCGCCAGTGAAGGACTTGACGTGTCCGTGAACAGGCCGAATTAATCGCTTATAGACGCGCTAACAATTCTGCTTTGCTATCTCCCCGTTTATAGTCAATATCGTTATCAGATAAATGCTCCCGAATATCATTTATTTTCCATGACATATCTGGTTTTTTAACTTTTTTCGATTTGACTTCTACGGCGCCATTTACCAATAAATCCGAACAGGTTTCCTTGCCGCCATCAGTTGAATCATCAACCTCAAACGCTTCGTCTTCATTGGGCCATTTAAATTTTCTCATAATTTTCATATCGGGGCCGGATAGACCGACCCCGATCTTTCAGTTAATTATCTATTAACTTGCGTTAGTGAATTTATAACCCCGTTTGTTATCGGAATCATCTAATATTTGAACGCCCCAGAGCGTATGGGCGACCACTTTTGTTCCCAGATAATCGACGTCATACTGTTCGACAACATCGATATCCTGTTGCACAGCAATTGCGCAAGCCGATCTATGGAAAATGACAGCGCTCACGTTTGTGCCGCCGGACGACAAACTATTGGACATGAAAACGGGCATTCCCATTAATGATCCAATTTGCCCAGAGTGTAGAGGGCTATTGTCGGCATTATAACCAGCAATGTCAGAGCGAATAAAACTTGCCCCAAATGTTCCTGCCGGGTTAATCATGTCAGCGTATAGCGTTGGATTTACAACAAAGTATACATCACCAGATGTATAATCAATGTCGTTTTCGCCAAGGTTCGCCAAAGCCGCTTCAAATTCTGCGGCCGTCATTTGGTCGTCTGTAGTTAAGGTTGCACCTTGATTGACGGTTATTAACTTCGCCGCAATCGATGAGTCAACCTGTTTAGCCAAACTGTATCCCATCGCCTTCGCATACTGTGACAGTAAATCGTAATTTGACTGTACCTGTAAAACGTCAGTGAACATTTTGGCAGAATAATAGTGCTGATCTACGGTTAATTGAGTTTCAGTTTCGGCTGGTGCCACATACGAAACTGCCGCGCCGTCCGTTAAACTGGAGGCTGTCATTTTTGCAATTTCAGGTATGTGAATAATCTTACCCTTACCTTGTACGAGGGATGAATAATCTTCGATTAGATTCTTGAAAACAAGACGTTCCTCGAAGTATTTGTATATTACATCGCCCCATCAAATGTTACTGTAGGTTTATTATCCTACATCTCCGCGTTTCTACGGAGTATCGGCATATCTTTTTATCTCATAAGAGATATTGCGGACTCGTGGCTGAATTATATCTTTTCATCAGCTATGCTCTGCCCCTGACCATGCTTCGCGTGGCCTTCGGTTCGGATTGCCTTATGCTTTCGCACTTAGGTTTCCCGGCTAATTCCGCAATCATAATAATCATAGTCACCTATGAAGACGTCATTTTAAATAACTCGGGGATAAAATATTGGGTTACACCGGTATCAAATACTGTTCCGGATGGTGTTGCCATAATTTATTCCTTTATGCTTTGTTCCGGCTTTTTGCGGCGTACTGCTTAACCAAATCCGTATAACTATCCCTCTGCTTGCTTACAGATTGGCCCATAAAGCCCTCGATGTCTAAATTGACATTACTACGGCCTTGAACCGCCTGTGGCGGATTAGAGGTAGATGCAGATTGATCTTTGCCAACAAAATGCTGGAGTTGAATTAAATCCATTTTTTCATAATGCACTCTTTCATCTTCGGGGATATTCTCGAGTAAAACTTCGCGTTGTTCGGCGTCCCGTTTATCATATTTAGCAATCCGGGCTTCGTATACCTTCAATTTCTCAGATTGTTCTGCAATGACGTCATCTTTTTTGCCTTCCGCGATCATTTTTAACTGACGCTCTTCGTCGGCTCTTGACTTAACTGCTTCAAGCTCCGCTTCAAGCCCCTGTCGCTTTTTACGCTCTTTTTTACGTCCTTGAATTTCCTCATAATAGAGTGCCTTGTCAACTACACCGCCCTCTGGCTCAGTAGCTTGAACGTCCTGCTCAACTTCGACATTTAAAGTGTTATCTTCAGCCATCTGGCTATCTCCCTCGTTTTTTCATATTAAGAATATACCCTTAAAATTATTTTTAAGGTAAGACATATTTTTTACATTAGTTCTTGTATTTGTTATAAATGTTATGTATTATGATCAGTTTATTTGCGATTAATTTGAATAATTGCGTTTATATTATAGCATAATAATAGGAGTATATTATGGCAAACATTGTTGATCCTCTGGATAATTGGGTTGCTTACGAGCAGATGTTTGGAGAAAAGCCGCCTGTATTCGGCTATGAAGATGACGAAGCTATATCCGCAATTAATAAAGCTATAAAGACAAAAACGCCTATGACGCCTATTAATAAAATAATCGAAAAAGAATTAGGCAGTGAAGAAAATACAATTATTACTTAATTCATTTTATACGGTTGGTGCGCCCTCTTGCACTCTACCAAAATAGCCGTTTTCTAATATATCGTCTATTAAATCTTCATAGTATGTAGTTAATTCCGGCATTCGTTTTTTTAACCATTTCCAATACAAAGCATTTTCGTGCGCGTATAATCTTGTTAATTCTGCGAATGTTTCATGCAGTAGAAATGGCTTATATTTATAATACGTTGGGCCATGACCGTAGCCCATTTTTGCGTTTGTTACCGCTTCAAACAAATCTTGTATCGTGTCGTGCGTTCGGTATTCGTCGTTTTTTAATGCTTTAATAAATACATCGTCATCTGTAAAATGTATTTTTTTTGTCCTATAATGTTCACCATACATTTTGCGCCAATCTTTATGCTTTTTAACTATCTGCTTTGTGTTTCTATCGTACCTTATTCTCATTTCCATTTCTGATAACATATCGGTATATTCATCTGATATGGCGCTTTTGCCTCGTTTCCACTTACTGCCTACGCCGATTCTATGTCGCGATTTAAAATACGCGTCGTGAAATTTTAAATGATCTCTTGCAGTTTTACTAAGATTATGTATATCAGCAAATTCATCCACGCTTGCGATTGTGCCTTTTTTTATTTCATTGTGATATTGTTTATACACATCGTCCATTTGATTAATATAAGGATGTAAATTATGATGCATAAAATGACCGTATTCATGTCTAATTGTACTTATACCACCATTATATCCAATTTTGTTAGTTATATCCGATACTTTTACGCTCCCAACATTAATACCTCCATGTGCATTGAGATACATTACATCTTCTGCGGATTTTATTCCGAAGCCTTTTTGTGTCCGATGCGTAAAATAACCGCGCTTTCTCCCGTATTGTATATATTTTAAAACTGGGAACTTTTCTAATACGGAAATAAACTTTTCTCTGGAATTTTTAAATGCTTGAACAAATTGCTCATTCCCCAATTTGTTTTTACTATCAAATCTCTTCCGTAACCTTGTCGTTATTGGCGTATCTATTTTAGTAACTGGTGCGGCTTTTGGCCGTATAGTCGCACCCTTTTCTTGTATTTTAAGCCCTCTTTCGCGCTCTTCCATCTTTATACGTGGCGATATTTTGCCGCTGGGATCAAGTATGCAGTAACAATGTCCGCCACATACTGACCATCCCGTACCCGGCATTCCTTCATTTTCCCATTCCCTTAATTTCCTTTGCTCGCCTCCGCGTGGTGCGCAGTCAGCGCATATTTTATGTCCAGCAACAGTAACCCATACAAATAAAGTTTCTTCGTCAGGATCATAGGCTTGAAATGATCCGGCCTGCCCGGTTTGGTTTATGCCTTCAACTAATGATTCTTTAATTGAATTTCTAAGTTCACCAAATACACGGCCCCCGGTAAGCATATCCGTTGCCAGCATTCCCTGCGTTGCCGTTCCTGCGATACCCGCGGCGGCCTGAGTTTGGGCCGTTTTATTAATACGGTTGGCAAATACTTCCGCATCATAGATCATTTTACCCATTGTGTTTTCAAGTAATTCCCGCACCTCCGGCGGTAATTGCTGAAGGCCAAGCAGGATTTCATTAAAATCGTCCCCGAATAACGCGACTAATTCTTGTTCTGTAGGCATTATTTTTTAAGCGACCTTACGACTTCGCGTAATGCTATCCTGACGTAATTCTTATATTTAGCCCCGTTGGGCTTCATTTCTTTCGATATCCCGAACCAGTTACGTTGCGGGACGGCTTTCCCGGGGATCATCGACGTTTTACCAGTTGTGAAGCCACCTTTTTGATTGTGATATACACCATGTCTATTAACCATATTAATTTTAGCCACTAAATTAGCTGGCTTTGCGGGAATCATTTTCGTAATGCGCAACGATTTTCTCGTTTTTTGCATTGTATCAAGCGGAGTGAATCCGTGTCCGCGTTGATTGCGAATCGGCAAAGTGCTGTCCTTACTTAACTTTTCAAACGGTTTATCGTTTATATCTGTTTTCCTATCAATGCCTCGCTGTATAGATTCGTTTTGATAGCGGGCCATAGTTGTTAGACTGTTTGCAATAATTCCATTTATAAGGGCCGCTGATTTTTTAAACGAAAAGTTGCGCTTGGTTTTCATTTTTTATCCTTAAATGTCCGTTTTTTGCCCCCATAATATGTGTAAGCGTGACCGTGAACCTTTAAAAGATCGTTTAAGCTGTTTAATTGCCCTTCTACATAGAGTTCTCCCAAAACCCGGCCATATTTACCAACTCCATGAGAAACGATCTTAAAACGGCCTAATTTCGCTTCACCTAACATTTTTTTTGTAAACGCTTTAGCGGCTAAACCTTTCTTTTTTTCTTCTTTATCTCGGGTTCGACACTCCCAAGTATCAACCCCGTAAAGCCTTATGCGCTGTTTAATCCAGACGTTGAAACCTAAATCAACCATCGCATCAACTGTGTCGCCATCGACTACTCGCAATAAACGCGCCTTATATTCGTACATTATAACCTCATTTCTGATCTAATTTTCCCTTCAAATAATTAAGTGCTTCGCTGTGCGTCCGCAATTCAAAGGTTAATTTTTCCTGTCTTCTTTCGGCGTTTTCAATAGTTTTTTCATATCTTCGGTCTGCTTCGGCATCGCTTTTGTTCCAGCGATCAAGCAATTTTAATAAAATGCTTTCGATGTTTTCAATATTTTCAGATTGGCCCTTGTTTTCAATCTGTAGATCGCTTAATGCGGCCGCTTGTTCATCGGCCCGCTTATTATCGGCGTCGGCTTTAGCGTCTGCGCGCTTGCTTTGCCTAAAATAGCCATATACGAAGAGGCCGACAAGAACGCCCACGGCGCCGTATTCCGCATACATTTCCATCCATTCCAAACCTTATCTCCCTCCTGTTCATTTATTTTTTCTCTTCTTCCAGCTAAGCGGATTAAGATTAAATTCTTTTTGATACCACTTTATTTGCTCTTCCATTTCAGTATATCTTAGCTCTTCGTCTACTATATGCTTTTCAACCAGCTCTTCGATCTTATTACTTGCCTCATTCATCTTATCCTCGAGCGCATTAACCTTATTCTCAAAATTAGCATAATACCATATCGCCCCGGATGCGGCACCGATGATAACGATTAAAATGTCCCAGCCAAACGGAAGTTGAATGCCTACATTTTTACTCATGCTGACAATATCCAAATTATAAGTGTTGCCGCCATTAATAATGCGCTCCAAAGCATAGCAATTGAATCCTCACGGGTCATTTGTTTTTTTTCCCAAATGCAAAGCCGTTTTTATACGACTGTATAAATTTAGGTAGTGTTTTAGCAAATTCCAGCTCGATGAAATCGAGCGCGTACTGGCGGGGGTCTTTTATGACTTCTTTTATGTCCGCTTGCGGGACTTCTATATCAAGCTCATTAAGGCGCCGGAGTTTGCGTAAGTAATCGATTAAAAACCGATCGTTGCTCCCCTGCTTGCTCTGGTTCTGTTCCTTCGGCATTTGTTTCCTTATTGTTTGTTACTAACTTTTCCGCTTCTTGTTCGGTAAGATGTTTATTATACTTTAACATCAAATCCTTTTGCGTAATCAAGTTATTTTCGAGCATAAAGGTATCAAGCGCAATCTGATCCTGCGCGCTCATAGGATATTCCGGCTCATTAAACTTAATACCCATTTCATCCGGCAAACGTAAACCATTAACTCCGGCAATAGTGCGCTCGATATCATATATTTCTCTTTCGTACTCCTCCCACAATTCAACGTCGTCTTGATAATCCTCGAAACGCTCCAAGTCTTTAATTTTTAAAGCTATGCCGCTTGAAGGCCGATCTGACTTGCCGTCTTCAGCAAACGTAATCCATAAATGATTATTTTGCGCGGTCAAGTCAAGAATTGCTTTTACAAGGTCAATCGCCTCGCGCACATTCGCCTGTGGGGACTTGATATCAAGTCTCGCAGGCTCGGGGATTACCATGATCTCCGACGAGCCAGCCCGCACAAGTTTTTCCTCTTCATACATTCCTTCGATGACATACTGACCAAACATCTGAAACCGCATTCCTAACGCCGCTTCAGTGAGCAAGATATTAATCTGTTCGTTGGCCGCGCAAATATCGTAAGCACCCGTAACAAAAAACTCGTTTAAATGATGTTCCCGGTGCGTAAATACAAAAGGTAATATTCCGTAATTGTGCATTTGTTCGAATGTGATATTGCCATCTTCGTCGTAAACGATATAATGGTCTTTGTCCCAATAGGCGTAAGAAAGTTTATTTACATCACTTGTATCATGAATGTTTTGAACCATCGGATAAGTAATGGCCGACGGCGTAAATGGGTCGTTTTCAAAGAAAGCATCGAAATAATAAACGGGATTATATTTAAATTCCGGCTTTGGTTCGCTATTAAAGGCTATTTGCGTTGCGACTGTGCCAACCAACCGCGTCATTTTCTCGATGTGCTTCATTTTGTACGACTTTCTTATTACCATTTCATCGTATAATTTATTTACGTTGCGCGTGGCCCCGAGGGTATAGATGCGGCTCATGCGGTCAATCATGCGCCGGGTTACGTTAAATTCTGATACTGGGATTTCTTTAAACGCGTCTGCGGTAAAGCGATCTTCTATATATTGAGCTGTATTATCGCCCGCGTAATAATCAAGTAATTTGTATATTGCCTGCCTGCGGTTTTTCGCGAATAACTTTTTTTGCTCTTTTAATGACTCTGCAATTAAATATTGTGCTTGTTCAATCATCGTTTACTCACTTTATATTGTTGTTTTCTTATCGGGAATCTCCCGCAAATCCCATATCTGAGGCTATCTGCCCCGTGGTCGTGAAAACCATCTTTTAAAGGCTCGTTTTTCAAATTAGACCCTTCTTTGTGTTCCGGGTAACGATAAGATTCAATATCCTCAACGATCCCAGAGCATGATTTATCAATGTGCAATCTTATATCGCCATCTGCGGACATCATAAATTGCCGAACGTGACTTATGCCCGATTGGATCGAGCGGCTGTACTTGTCCCGGCGGCTTATAACGGGCAAACCTGTAATTTGCCGAAAAATATCCGCTTCACCCATGCCAACAGACGACTGCATTTGGTAGCCTGCCGGATCGCCGTAAACGCGAGCAATGCGGTATTTTTTCTTTTGTACCGCTTCGCAAAGTTCGGAAATTTTGAGATTCTTTTCATGCAATATTTCGTCAATGATGAAAATATGGTCTTTTCCCTTCTTGCCAATCTTGGCGGTCTGGAAAAATAATGCGGCTGGCATTCTATAACCAAAATCTAAAGTCAAATATACAGGCAACATCGGATTATATGGATGACTGCCAATGTGGGTTTTCCTCGAAAAATCAGCATATACACGGCCACTAAGCGCCGTAAATTCTGCTTTGAATTCTTGATCGTAAATCTCGCGGGTCATTGAAGACTTGGCTTCTACAAGGTCTTCATCTTTTTCACCTTTTGGAAAGCTGTAGGTGTTTTCCCATGACGGCGAATTAAACGCGTGCCACATTGGAGCCTTTTGGGCGTGGATAAAGTATTCATAAAACCCGTCGTATCCTTCCGGGGTTGAAATCATAAGGCATTTACCCTTCGTATCGGATAACGTGGGCCTTAAATACATCTCAAATATCTTTTTAAGGTTCATTTTAGACGCCTCATCGATAACGACAAGGTGATTTCCGGCGCCAATCAAGGATTCCGCGTGTTCAGCCGACTTTCCCTCGATTACAGACCCCCATTCAAACTCAATATACTGCTCATTTAAAGATTTGCGGCGGGTTGGGAGGTTGTGCTTTATGATAAGATCATCATATACTATGCGGAATATCCGCTCGGAGGTAGAGTATGTTGGTGCTACAATCCAGACGTTTTTGTCAGACTGAGTAACAAGCGCTTCAGCTTCACGCGCCGCCGCAAGTGACTTTCCCCACCGTCTGCCGCAACACGCCACGACAAATCTGATGTTTTCGGGCGTATTATGGATGTTTAATTGGCCGGGATGGGGCTTATAATCTACAAATTCAAACCATTTTTGCTTGTACGCGGTATAATCGTCCATTATCGGCAAACAATTTAACCTTAAAAAAAATTTTAAATATTATCCAATTTTTCCCTTGACTTGTATTTGTGTAATATGTTATACTTGTTATAGCATGATGATAGATAATAAACAAATCAACAAAGCAGGAGTAGAAACCATGAAATTATTTTTAGTAGCAGATAGCGGTGATTGTGCGGCAGGGGGCATGGGATATTCAAATGACGCCCTTGAAATAAAAAAGGAAGATTATGAATTGGTTAAAAATTATATGAAGATACAAAATGATTATTTAACAGAAAGCGCAATGATGGAAAGCCTTGATGATTGTCATAAAGATACATTTCTTGAAATAATGAATAAATACTGGGATTTAATGGCAAAGATGATGAAAAAAGAAATTTTCAAGCACAAATGGCATACAAGAACTATTTGGGTGCTTGTTCGCGGTAATGAATTAAAACATTATGCCCCAACAACAACAATAGCATGAAACAGATAATAGGATTCACAAACAAATATTACACGCTTTGGGAGGCTTCCGATCCTTATGTTTATTGGACATCTAAAGAAAGTTCCGTCGAGCGTATAGACTTTTCTTATATAAAAAACCTGTCAATGGACTTTGATGAAGCAAAGGCAAAGGTTTACGGGGATTATGAAATAGATTTAGAGCTTCGCGGGAAAGGAAACTTCTCGAGAACCATTAACGATGAAGCTAATCCCGACGAATTTTCTTTTGGTATGTTGCACGGTGAAAAAATCTCTGAAGCAGACAACCTCTGGCAGTTAGAACGCGCCATGAAGGACGAAGATACCGACGAACGCAAGAAACTGGCTTACAACAGGCTTTTAGAGCTTAATATGGACGTTGTAGAGCATGAAGGCAACTATATGACCCGCAAATTTCGCGATGAATTGGTTGAAGGTCTAAATCGCTCAAAGCGCATGATTAATTCCGATCATATCGGCGAAATCGGCGACAGTTATGAAGGCGATGTTTTAGTAACCGAAACTTTCAGTTTTGAAGGCCATTATGGTACATCATATTGCTTTAAAATGATCGATGAAGACGATAATCTTTTAGTTGCCTTTACTACTTCAAAATATTTTGTAGGATACTGGGAAGAGGGCAAAGAGGGCAAGGACGGTATATATGATGACGGTTATGAAGTCGAGGGCGTAAATGCAGGCGATAAAATACGGATTTCCGGCGGTATCAAGAAGCATAGCGAACGCGAAGAGGAAATTAGGTTAGAAAACGGCAATTATGGTAAGGCCGCAATCAAATCAACACAAATCGTAAGAATAAAAAAACAAGGAGCATAAAATGAAAAAAAATCATGTAAATATAAAAGGATTAGTTGGTATGATAAAAGATGCTTTTGCCGACTTGCCCTTTGAATCTGTAGTCGTTAAAGAAGCAACGCGATGGAGCATAGATAAAAAAGCCTATTTAGATTCTATCGTCGTTGAATATAGCACCAAAACGAAAAACAGTGATTATTCTGAAAACAAATCAGATAATAAATATCCTGAATACTTAACTATTAATCATGGCGTCTATCTGGTATGCGATGATATGCACGATTATATGCGTTACGCTGGCGGGGTTTGGTTTGAAAAGGCGGAAACGGTAGTGCGGACTGCATTAAACATCGTTAAAAAGCACGCTAAAAGGTCAAAATACAGGGAAAACGTAATATAATAGCACACCCATAAGACGCGTCGCACGAAGGCCCGGTTTACTGTTTTATCCGGGCCTTTTTTTTTATTTTATATTTTACTTGCACTATGTATGTTAGATATGTTACATTTGTTATACAATGAAATTAGAAATAAACAAAAAACAGGAGCATGAAATGGAAAATAGCAATATTAAAGAATCTTTAAATGATCGTTTAAATGAAACCGCAGTTAAGATATACATTGGTGATGTTCTTACTGTCGTTTCTCACGAAGGTTCTATTTCAAACACTATCACAGTCGTTTATACAAACGATATCGACGATACGGTACATGAAATCATTAATTTGAGTAATAGGATCGAATCATGGGAATTTTTAAAGAATGTTAATGAAAAGACCTTTGGTAAAGTTCTTTATAAAAGGGAACTGTGGGGCGGAGAATCAACAACCATGCCTTACGCAGAGTCTAAGCCCTATAAACATAGATTCAGTAGTTAATAGCACGCCCATAACCCCAAAAAGAAGCCCCGGTTTTTACCGGGGTTTTTTTATATATATAACGGGCGATAATGGGCTAGGTTTATGGGTGAGATACTGAGGAGATTTCCTATATATGTATTACCGCCCGCTATTTAATGCTTTTTCCCTGTTCTTTAATTCCCTAATCCACTCGTCCCTCACGTTTTGACGTTGCCGCCCCGGTGGTAACATTTCCAGACCCACTTTATCAGCCCTTATCCTCAATTTACGGGCCGTAGTAGCCGTTACCTTACGTTTCCTCTTATCTTCAGTGTAAACCTTCTTTAAAGCCTTGTTTTCATTGGTTACACGGGTCTTTAGCTTATCATTAACCGTATCTCTTTCCGGCAAGTCAACATTAACCTCAAAACTACCACTTACATCCTCCGGGGTCATTGTTTCAACTACTTCTACAACTTCTGCTTCCTTTACATTACCTATTTTTAAAAATTTATCAAATGGGCTATCATGTCTTATCGTAATCTTATCTTCTAACTTACCATAATGACGTAATACAAGATTAGCCGCCTGTACGTTACCACGCTCCGCCTCACGAATCATCGCGGCCACTACATTAACAAGGCTACCACCAGATATGTCCATAAAACGGTTATATACGGCTTCATTAAAAGCTGGAATCCTTCTATATGCCCTTATAGTCTCCATAGTACAGTTTAAAGCCTTTGCGGCTTCTGTAGTCTTAATACCGGGCTTTGATGCTAATAATTCAACAGCTAACTGCTGGTTTGACGACAAGGCTTGTAAATATGCGGGTAGGTTTCTCTTAGGCATGACGTTGCATTTTAGTTATGCGCATTTGGTATAGGCACCCCATACCCCGAGTGATTTACCCCCATAACCCCAATTATACATAAAACACATTATACGACATTTTACCATCATACCTTCAATCCTTTAAGCTAAGTAATAACAACACATAGGTAATACACATCATATATACTATTATGTTATAGGTATAAGGGTTAGTATAGTTATGTGGACTTAGGGGGTTAGGGTTATTGTGGATGGCTTTGGAAAGAGTGATCCGGGGCTGTGATTGACCCATAAAACCCTTACTATTACCACTACTTACATAGTCTACATAGTAACCTATCTTATTCATTAAACAATATACAAAGATAATTTATTATCATGTAACATTCATTCCATTTACAAAGTTATTAACACCCTAAAAATATATATATTCATTAGCTTTGGCTAATGCTTGTAGTATTATATGTATTATTATGGTTAAAGATTTCTTTAAGGGTACCATAAACTTATCTTTAAGGGCATTTATAATTATCTTTAAGGTATGTTAATAACTTGTTAATAACCTATTGATAACATCTTTGAGTAATTAGCTAAGAGGATAGCATCCGCATTATACAACGTCACCTTTACCTGTGGCCATAGGCTTTGAGCTAAGTGTTTCAAGTGGTTCTTTCTTTCCTTCTTTTCCCTTGGCATAGTACCATAGTGTTTCATCCATTTCTGTGGAGATACTTCCATATAGGGTATATCAAGTGAAGCTAATATACCTAACCATTGTCCATAGTTCTTACCAAACTTAAACGTAGATGCTACACCTTGGCCCGGGAATGAGTGTACCTTTTCTATAATACATAATGTCTTTATATTATCGTAACAATGGAGGCTTAAGTAATCAGCCATATCCTTTATAGTGTCAGGGCATTTAACGGCCTCTATGGCCTTATCCTTCCACTTATCATCGATTATAGCTACACCGCCATTAACACCGGGATCAATTCCTATTGAGATCATTCCTTTTATCCTTTTCCCGGCGTTTCTTTATTTGATTAGCCGTCCTTCCTTCACGCTTGTGACGTTCATTTAACTTAATACGATTTCTTTTTCTTGTCTTAGCTCGTTGGTTAGGCATATCTCCCTCGCTTTTTTGGAACCACCACCATCCATTACCGTTTTTTCTGAATAGTTCCTTTCTATCCTTATTCCATTGTCTATTTTTAGGGGCATCAGAACAATATTTCCATCCGCGTTTCCATTTCTTCCAATCGTCCCCGCGGCGAGACTCTTCATTATCGTCCCACATCGTTAATCATCTTTATCCTTATCTATAACATCAAGACAATAAACAACCTTTCCCCTGCCAGATGACTTTCCGTTGGAATACATTTTACGAAATATCCATCTTTCTTTATTTCCTGTACCTACTGCATTAATATTCGTTTCGAATTCATGTTCGTAGTTTGTGCGTTTCCCTAATAAATGGCTTCTCATCATTTTCTTCTTTACATGATGGATAATTAGCTTGTCTAAAACAAAGGAATCGTTTTTAGGTGATCTGCTTTTATAATAGCAAGCATAATAACTACCCTCCATCGTTTCCACCTAACCTACTATAAATATAATCCCCGCATTTACTGCATACCCAAGCATCACATGGCCTGCCTATTGGGTCATAACTCACCGGGTAGGCCGGAACGGCAATATAATTATGATCGCCGCGGGGCTTTTTCCACATACAGCCTATCCTTTTATGTTTGTTAATAAAGGCCCATATCAAATTCTTTAACGAAAGCCTTAACACCGTGTAATATGTCCTGTCATCGTCATAAAATGCGTATGGTCGGTTATATTTTAAATACATTCATCATCAAAAGTATTTTGTAACCTGTAATCACGCTTAACCGGGTTAGGCTCTAAACTGTAATAATGAGCTGTCCAGCCATAAGTGAAATAATCATCCGTAGATGAACGGCTTTTAAACCAATCAACGCGGCTTACGACGACCCGTTTTTCCTTTAATTTTCGCCTCTTCAACAAATATCCTCCTGTGGGGGTTGTATGAAACATCAATATAGCCATATTTCTTCAACTTTGATATCCAATTACTAATTGTGATATCAGTACAACTAAATGCATCCGCAAAATAACCGTTTGTAGCAAAACAGTAACCAAACTTATTTGTAAGACCGCATATATCGCCGTATAATAATTTCGCACCATTAGGAAGACGTTTGTCATAACGCACGTCTGCCGGGATTACTATATAATGCGACCCTCTTTTTTTCAATGTTAGAAGGGTATATAAACAAAGCGATCACTGCCGTTAGGTAATTTTTTTTCACATAACCATGCTGGAATTTTGGCCTTATATATATTCCTTGGTTGGCTGTCTATGGGCGAATTTTCTGACTTCATTAATTCTAAACCCCCGGGAACTTCTGATTTTGGCACCCAAAAATGTCCTACGAATTCCTTGTCGTCTTTTTTATCTTCATAATGTTCCGGCAACAATAACCAAGATTTGTCCGTTTCATGTATTAATATCAGATTTTCAATATTCCATAATTCGGCTTCTGGCGGCGTTCCTTCTTTTAGCCCTTGATTATCCACTTGTGGCGCATTATCCGCGCTTGTAGGGGCCATTTCGGGCGTTTTAAGGTCATCTGGTGCGCTCTGTGCGGCCTTCTTTGTTACTTCATCCGCATATTTTTGTAAATCGTCCGCGGATTCGGGCTGGGACGTAGTTGTGTTTGGATGCGATGGTGTTTTTTGCGGTTCGGTGATTGAAGATGCGGTACCAGCATCCTCGCCCCAGCCCGGAGGTGTCCAATTTTTCTCTGCATAGCCATACTCGTTAATCGGCGCCCAATAGTCAGGCAAACCGTATAAATCGCGAGCAATGCCGAAATGTACTGCGGCACGTTTAAAAGCGTCTGACGCTTGGCCTTTTTCCTTTTCAACGTCTGTTTCAGTGCCGCAATCCATCTTTGAAGACGTTGATCCATCCGGCCATGTCACGGTAATTTTACAAAATAGACCGCCACGTATTTCATGGTATTCCAAGTCCCAATTATCCGCGCCGATAATATCGTCGAGCGTATCCATTACAAAACGAGCATCCACATAAGCAAGCATACAAGCCTGCGACTCGTCACGACTTTTATAACCGACGCGGAATTTTACCCGGTCTTTTGGTGTTGGTAATCTTAGTTTTTCGGCTAATGCCGTGTTTTTCTCGTTCATCATTTCCCTCCGTTTAATTAGTGGTTATAGAAAATTTATCATCGCGTATATTTAATATACAACCGTCGGGCAAATCACCCGTTTCCTTAATATAATCTTTTACAGCTCTTTTATTAATTACCGTCTTGTAAGTTACCTTTACAAACCCGGTTTCCTTGGCATTATCATAATGCGTCATCATAAATTCCTTTTCATCTTCAATTATCAATTCGTCTTGCTGTTTACGCGCCTTAATGGTGCCGTTTGGGAGCTTCTTGGTCTTAAGGTCGGGATCGGCGGCAACGAGGCTTAAAAAATACATTTGCAATCTCTCGGTTTGGCGTGCAATTTCCCTCTCGTATCTTTCAACCTCGCTATCGCGCCATAATTCAATTTTATTAATTTGTTCAACCGCTTGATTTATAATATCATTTCGCTTCCGCTTTTCCCTTGCAATGCAAAACAAAATAGCATCGGCTTTACCTTCATCTACCGGGTCGGGATTCGTTTCATCGTCGGCAATGTTATAATGATACTCTTCGATGTCTTTGGCTATGTGAGGCATTTGCCCTCCTTTTTATAATCATTCACTGATTTCATCAAACATGGATTCTTGTTTTGGCCCGTCATTCATTTTAATCCGGGTTTCGATTAAGGCGTCGCGCCGTTTACTCATGGCCGCAATTCTCGAATTGAAATCGGCAATCGTTTCTGATAGCTCGTCAGGCGTCTTAGCGTAAAAAAAGCCAGTTGAACAACTGCCAATCGGGGCGCCTTCATCACGAGCCTTACCAATAGCCTGTCTAATCGTCACCTCGTGAACCCCGTACATCTTCGCTAACTTAATAGCTGTAAAAGTAAGGCCGTGACTGGAATTACCTTTTAAATAATCCCGTATGCGGCCCTTATACTGGTCGGCCTTGTCAAACGATGCTTTATTCCGCGGGTCTGGCATTCTTGGCAGTGTATTCTTTCATAAAACCTTTTATAGCTTCAGACCCGGATTCGTTATTCATCTTACACGCCGCTAAAAACGCGTTTCTGTCGTTACGATCAAGCCCTATAACCTGAAAACGATAACCGCCTACAGGCTCTTTAATTGTCTTTTCTTCCATGCTATCTCCATATTAATAATATTACTATTATAACGGTCAAAAGACTAAAACCAGCCTGTTGCTTTTCCGTTAGATCATACCTGTCGAAATAAATGTGAGCCACCGTAAATATCATTATAGAACTACCAACGATAAATGCAACCGACAACCCGAAAACAAAGAAGTTTGCAATTATTTCGTGTATTTTCACGCTCAATAATAATTATAACAATTACACAATGCAACATATAATTTAGTTCTTTTAGTTGTTGCACCGTATTGTTATAAGTGTTATATTAGGAATAGTGGTTATGATAAAAACAGTGATTATAGAAAGGAGGTGATTTAATGGTAAAACTATCAACGACATTCGTAAAGCCCAACGCCAACAGATCGGTATGTGTCAAAAGTGGTAAGACCAAATATAGCGAAAATGGCGGGCTATGGTATGGCGTCCGCGTTGAAAAGGACGGGGAGGTTGGCGTATATGAATATGATAAAAGGAAAGACAAACCAAAGTGGATCAGAATTTGGGCAAACTATATAGAAGTAGAAGATAGCAAATAATAGAAAGGAGGTGATTGAATGAGTGAAAAAAGCAAAAAAACCGATAAGCGGATACACTATCGACCAGCCCGATGTGGCATTGTCTGTGGTGAGCGGATTTATGAACCAGATGCTGATCTGTGGAGAAAGACCCTTACAGACATACGAAGAGTGACTTGCTATGATTGCTTTGTGGTCATGCGTGAGATTCTAAGTAGAAAATTACGAGATTATGATGTACATCTGCATCCACTTGGGGCTGGGTTTGCCCATAAGGATTATAAAAAGGAGGATATTAAATGAACACAGAAAAATATGGAAAATATAAATGGGAATATGACAAAGGTAATGAATTTCAAGCCGATTGTTATTTTCAATTTGACCCTAAGTTAGTTAAAATGTCTGAACAAGGATATCTCGATTTGGAATTACGGAATGTTGACTATGATGAAGACGATGTTGGGAAACTTATGAAGCCAACTTATTATTTAGAGATGTGGTGCGATGATGAATATTGGATATATAAAACCAATAATCTGAATAATTGCAAAGGCGTTCTTAATAAGTTTGTTAAAAAAATAGTTGCCTTAATAGACGAAGATAATTTGACTTGGGATACCTTATGTGAAATTGGCAAGGAATTACATAAAGCCTGTGACGAAAGAAAAGAAAAAGAAAATAAAGATATGATGGATAAAAGATTGAAAAAGTGGGCAAAAGGAATGGGTCTAAAACTGCACGGAAAACTAAAATAATAAAAAGCCCCTTTGTATTCCGGCTTGCAGGCGGAGGGAATCCCCCGGGCTGGATTACTCCGGGGCTTTATTTATTACCAATGCTCAATAAGATTTAACTTTGTATTCCAAGACCTAAATGCCTGTTGAGTTGACTGCAATCCCCCATTGGCTAATCTGTATAAACCATAATCCCCTCCGTCTGTACTATCTTTATCAATCGTGAATAAAAATGGCTGATGACTTCCAAGGGATTTATGGTAAAACTGTGAATACAAATCAGAGCCGTCAATCATCCCGGCTGATCCGTGCATATCTTGCAAGAAAAGACTTGTGTCTGCGATATAAGAGAAGTCCATGTTCCACTTTCTCCTTCCATAATGACGGGATTCAGTAGAGTTTTGGTTTTCTGAAGCGGCAGTAGCTAAAACCCAAGGATTAGTTTTTGCCCAAGTAGGTGAGCCTAAATAAGAGGTATTTGCGAAGGTACTGCCCCCAGTTGATGTAATTAAATCAGTACCATCATAATCAACGTTAAATCCAAGGTTTAAATCTGGAGAATGAGGCCACGATATGTATTCCCCCAATAAAATCGATCCAAGCTGAACATCTTGTGCAAAATCACTGGTAGCCCCACCATTATCTATAAATTCAATTCTATAATATTGATTGTCGCTATTATTATTAGCCCAAGTAATTAATGTCCAACCATTATTTGCTGGCTGGATGCAATCGGAATAGTCAAAATAAATATCCTCATCACCTTCATTGTGAGCTATGGCCGTCGATCCATATACGCCTCTTGCAACAGTTAGGACGTTACCGCTTCTTGATTTTAAAAGCATCTTTTCGCTACTACCAGATTCATCGTTTACTACTCTTATAATTCCACCAATATGATTTACAAATAATGATCCATCTGTGACCGTAAGATCGGTTTCGCTATTATCCAACGTTTCGGCCATGTTGGCGGTAGAATCAACTGTGACCGTGCTTTGAGTTGCATTTATTAATCCTGTAACCGCAGTGCTTGCGGTAACGGAATTAGCAGAAGCCATAGTCGACGAATCATCATGCACAACCCTAAACATACCAGTCGCATAATTAAGATTATGTCCAAGTATAGCTAAAAAATTAGCCTCTGCTATAGTGTCGGATGATTGGCCAGTATCAATTTGTAAATAGAATTTTTCATTTTCTTTTTCTATAGTTGCGTAATTACTTGGCCTCATATCAAATAAATCTTCTTTTTGTCCACTGACAAAGGATACGGCAGTTGATCCATCATCCTGTAATAAAGTATAGTTAGATATTGTCCTCCAGCCGTTCGCCAGATTAAAAGAAAGCCTATCCATATACGCCCTTGGCGTAGTAACTCGACTATATTGACTCATTTAATTTACCTTCATAGCTTTAATAGAACACCCGTGCGGATTCTTTGCGATATCAGTTATCATGTAGAAGTCGCTTGCCCCCATCGCTGTTCCATATATTTTTATTTTTGTATCCCAATTTGAAAAGCCTATTACGTCTGTAATTTCTAAATGATTATATTTTGGTATAAGACAATCAAAAGTAATAATGACATTTCTATCTTTGTAATGGGCCAAGTAAGCATCCCTTAGATTTTCTGCGGTTGTCTTATCTGCTATACAATCTGCATCAATCTCTAATGTGAGCGTATCATTATAACCAGCTAAAGCATTAGAATTAGATGTAGTATCTGTGCTTGTTGTGGTTTTTGTCATTTTGTCCTTCGCATAATCCATTGCGTAATTAACGACAATTTTATTTCTAACACTGTTTAAAGACGTGCGCCTAATGTTTTTTAATTTTATATCATGGTAATTTACTGTTTCATCTGCCACCCAAGTGTCGGTAGGTCTTAATAATGTTCTTATTTTGAATTTACCAGAGCCAGAAAACCACAGAAAGCTCATACATTGACGGCACAGCCTCGTTATCAAGTCCTTACTATTTATAAACTTATATTGTGAAAACGCAAATTTTATATCATCAGTAGCATCGTTAAATAAATAAGCAATGTCGCCTCTTCTCGTTCCATCGGTGGCGGAGTAAGTTCCCGTTTGGTTGGCTCCAGCCATATCAAATGTTTCTATATCAATATCTGCCCCTGTTGTACCTGAGTCTAAACCAAGCTCCCTCCTTAAAATATCTTCAATAATATAAATGCCGTTTTCTAATAGTGCGTTTTGGTTATAGTTGGGGTCTGGAGCATCACCATTACCATTTGTTCTAACTGCTGAATTGATAGTGTCAATCCAAACTGGGTATTCACGCCCCTTACCTCCGACATAAACATAATCACCGACATCTGGGGTAGTTATTGATGTGGTGCGAGCTACTTTTTTCGTAGTCTCGACTGACTCAGAGCCATATCTATCCCAATACTCGGTACTTGTAAGCGAATCTTGCGTTGTAACTTCGTGATAATCAGTTACAACTTTTGTAAAGGATTCTCCGTCTGGTGCAAAATTTATTTCAATTCCTATAGCTCTTATTTCAACATAATGCACTTCAGTATTTGCTGTTAATATCACCCTTATAACGTCCCCAGCGCTTGCAAAATTGCCGCTAAGAGCCAGTCTTTCGGCGTAAGAATCACTGCCGCCAGTATAAAACCCTAAGTTACCTGTGACGCTTGCAGAGTTAGCAAAAGTAAAGGTATCTACGTTACTGCTTGAATTGGGATTAAAATTTTTATAAAATATTATCAGCTTCATTGATGACAGTGTACCAAAATCACCAATATTATACTCAGGCATTCTCCAGTATCCTGTTGCGTCATAGCTCGAGGCTGGCGCGTTTAATTTGCCAGAAGTTTCCATGTCCCCATCTACGGTATTTGCCCAATCGGTTGTGTTTGTAGTCGTACTGTGAGTAACGAAAGGTAAAAACACGCTCCACGCGGTACCCTTAAACTTGGCCGTATGACTACCAGCGGAAGTATCTCCGTTGTTTGTTTGTATATAATAACCATTTCTATACATATAAACATTGTCATTACTTAATTCGTTCAATACTACTGAATCTGGTTTTGATACAACTTTTGCCGCTGACGAATCCCATTTATCTGTGATAATAGAAGGGGCTTTACCCCTCGTAAAATAATGATCTATATTTCCTGCCGTACCATTACCAAAATCGAAACCAACTTTGGCGGCATCAGCCGCAGTTGAAATAGCGCTAAAATCGCCATACCATACAGGAATGGGTTTGTTAATGTTTTTCTCAGGTGCATTTGTATAGGTAGCTGAATCAACTACATTTTTAGGGATTTGATTGTGGTGGGCAGAGCTACTATCAATCAAAACCATTTTAACCACTTTTTGATCATACTCTATATTACCAGATATTATTCCGCTACCAATCATTCTTGCCGCAGTATCGAAAGTAGATAGGCCATTAGTGTTTTGAAATAGTTTCCATTTTCTATTCGCGAAGTTATTTGTTGATAGTAAATCAGAAAACCTACCGCCTTGGATACTATTTTCAGCGTTAATTAAAGAAATAGACAAATTGCCTATAGATGTAGTGAAATTGAAAAAATCAAGCGATTGCTGATAGCTTCCCCATGAAGAAACGAGGCCATGGTAAACATCTGAGGCGCCATCTACTCTGTAGGCATCCGAAACCCCAATCCAGTTATCAAAATTTATAACAGCATTGTCGCTATGCGTAGCCGCAGTGGTTCCCCTTGACCCCCTAATTACCGTAAGAGTGTTAGACGATACAGATGATACTTCCATTACTTCACTGCCGATTATAATAAAATCGCCAGCAATAAAAGCGGCTCCATAATCAACATCGACTCCCGTTTCAGTAGAGTCTAATGCTTCAGCTAATAAATTCGCAGTAGAGCCATCTGATTGATATGCTTGTTCGCCTTCTCCGTTATAATATAATTTTAGAACCCAAAAAGAAACTGATTGGGCATTTTTAAGACTGCTTGATAACCCTGAATCAAAACTAAGCATTAAGAGCCAAAGGAATTAGCCTTATTTAAAGCGGGGATTAATGTGTTTCTGACATAATCATCATTTACAACGCCGCCGGAAATGTTTACATTAATGACGCTTTTGGTATCCGCGCGCTCTAAATTAGAATTTTCAACTGGAGTTACCGAAACGTGTTCTTTTCCGGCTTCGCCAACCAGCAACAACTGCGGGCCTTTCGTTGTAAATTCGCCACCTTCTGCAAGAGCTACCGCCATAGCTTTAGTGGCCGCAACGCTTGCCGCAATAGCGGCTGTACCAGATGCGGCCGCGGCTCCAAAAGATGCTGTCGCCGCAAGTGATGCCGGGACAGCGTACGCTGATGCTATAGCGGTTCCCGTTATTACGGCAGACGTAACCGCTGTGGCTTCGCCTGCTTTTGCAATCACCTGTTGAGCAATTAAATTAGTTATATATTCTTTTAATTGATCGGCTAAAAATCTTACAAATGCGTTTTTAGCGGCTTCTTGTATTCTTTTAATTTTTTCTTCTTTACGCATTTCAGTGTCGACCATTGTATTGACAAATTGATCGTAACCAGCCATAAATGAATTATATAAAGCGCTTTGTTCCTCTAAATTCCTTATTACCGCATCGCGCTTAGCGTCTTCAGCAAATTGATTAATAGCAACTTCGTTTAATTTCATTTCCTTGAAACGCTCTACCTGTAGATCAATTTGCATTAATTGAAATTCTAAATTGTTAGCAAATAATGCTTGATTAGCCATTGCGATATCTTGTATTGCCTTCTGTTCCTCCCTGTACAAGCCCATTTTCTGAGCCAATGTTTCCCATTCACCGCCAAGCGTTTCAGCTTTTTCCTTGATTATATCACTCCACTCCGCCTCCAAGGCTTTTGCATCAATAAGCGCTTGTTGTTTTTTTAGATATTCCTCAAAACCTTTCGGCATATCAGACGCGGGTTTACCCCCTTCGCTTCCTTTTCGTATAATAATGCCAGCTTCTATTGCTCTCGCTACTTTTTCTTCAACTTCTGTTGCTGTTAGTCCGTACTGTTTAGTTTCGCGAGATAACTTATTAATCCAAGCTGTGTACGCCTTGGCGCCCACCGAGCCCTCATCATATAATGCAACCAACGATTTTTTTGTTTCATTCATTAGAGCTTTTTGATCACTTGGCACTAATTGCGCAAATTTTCTTTCTGCAAGTGCTTTTATTTGCCTGTCTAATTTTTTGGCTTCCTCTGTAACTTCTCGCATTTCAGATTCGAGGTCACTAAATACGTTTGTCATATCGATTAGCTTACCTACGGCAAGACCCGCTCCAACAATTAAAGCTCCCCACCCGGTTTTTACCAATGCGGCCTGAAACGCTATTGTTTTTAGCCTTGCGGTTATTATAGCGCTGTTATATGCAATTACTGCGGCCGCTACAGCTCCAAAAGCGATAGAATATGATTTAATTGCCTCTTCATCAAGCGCTGTCGCAAATTCCGTGAATCCGTCAACCATACCGCGCAATGGGCCTTCAACGAATTCAAATAATCGTAATCCAAGCCCCTCCATTGCACTGTTTAACAATGTTAAACTGCCGTCAAGATTATCTAATTGAACATCGGCCATTTTTTGAGCGGCCCCGCCAGCGTTTTCAAGTTCACCAGTTAATTCTTTAACTGTTCCCGTTCCTTCGAGTAAAATATTAAAAGCTGAAATAGCTCTTTGCCCAACCAAATCCTTCGCTTCGGCCACCCCGATGCCTTTTTCTCTTAATATTTCAAAAGCCTTAACCATATCATCAGACGTTTTAACGCTGAATCCTATCTTTTTAGTTAAAGCAGAATTTTCGTTTCCAAGCTCAAGCAGTATTTTTCTAAGTGAAGTCCCGGCCATTGATCCACTAATACCCGCATTCGCCAAAGCACCTAACATTGCTGTCGTGCCTTCAACGGAAATACCAACTTGTTTCGCGATCGGCGCTACATACTGCATAGAATTGGTGAATTTTTCCATATCCAGAGCCGAAGATGAAAATGAAAGCGCCATTGTATCGGTTACGCGTGACGTTTCGCTTACATTAAGCCCGAAAGCCCTTAAAGTTTGTCCCGCAACGGCCGCAGAGGTGGCTAAATCAGCCCCCGATGCCGCGGCAAGGGCTAATGTGTCCTTTGTTACGCCCTGTATTTGCTTGCTTGTGAAACCTAATTTTGCGAACTCTGTCTGTAATTCGGCTACTTGTGACGCTGTA